>RHMF01000002.1_pt1 | contig 84275 bp, 54 predicted proteins | sample 5365151 | NCBI WGS metagenome assembly RHMF01 (sample SAMN10266501, study PRJNA497801) | feces metagenome | isolation source: feces | host: Bos taurus | place: China: Prairie of Fairy Mountain | collected 2017-08-14 | reverse complement strand
TTCTGGGCGGTCCACTGTGTCTTTCCCTTACGTGCAGCGAGTTCCTGCATTGTAGGGTTGCTATACAGCCAAGATTCAAATGTCATTGCATCATCGACATCGTTATTATCAAGGTAATTCAGCAACGCAGAAAGTTCTTTCTTATAGACCATTCCATCGAACAAATCATATTTTTCCTGGAACATTGAAATTTTTTCGTCAGCATTCAATCCCTTGTTAATGCCCATCGTTCCATCAAGTATCTGCTGGCCAGTCAGTTCAGCACCCGTACCTTCCTTCTTCAGTTCGTTCGCCATCTTGTCTGCAAGTATAGAGCAAAGCTTTTGGAAAGTACCACGCTGAGACTTATCAAGCGGAGTCATCGTTGTAAGTTCACTCTTAATCGAGTCAGCAAAATTTACTTCCTGCTCTGGACCTTCTATATCTCCTCCAAGATTAGATGCACCACCGCCAGCGGCTCCGGCATCACCACCCATTGGAGCGCCACCACCCATATCACCACCTGCGGGGGCAGCAGCAAAATCCGCTTCACCAAATCCAGATGCATCTCCACCACCCATATCGGATTCCATGATGCTGTTTGCAATTTTAAGAAGACCTCTCATATCGGCGGACATTATCGGCTGATATCCGTTTTCGGTGGAATATATATCATCTTCCTCCGTCATTTCCTCAGCTTCATTGATAGCATCGTCACAGCATTTGATGATTGTGTCACCAAAACCGTTAATGTAATGCTCGGAATCAAGAGATAGTTCAAACTGTTTTGCAACGGTATCGTCAACATTGTACCTAATCGTTATTTCTCCGTCGTCGTTAGGATAAAGCATATCCACCACGACAGAGTGATGCCTTCTGTTAATCTTGAACTTAGCATGGGCGGAGTCACAAACGACATTTCCCAAGTCGAGACGGAACAGCGACTGCCCGACAGACTTTGCGGCAGCCTCAGTCAAAGCCTTGTTTAGAATTGTCTGTATCGTCGTGTACCTATGCGGGGTGCAATCCTTGTTCACCTTCTTGGCCAAGTCCCCCCAGTTAGTACCCTTTTCTCCACGGGCATGCTTCCCCTGAATTGATGCAATAATATTCTTCATCGTCTGAATCGGCACTGCCTTTGCTGGCTTGACCGGGCCGCTTTCAGTGTGGACGTATGCAAACGTGTTGTTGTTATTCATACCTATGAACTCCGACATGTAGTCTAATCATTCATAGTTTATAATGTCTTTGCGGCACTCAACATCGGCAAACGATGTTGCCAACGCAAAACGAAATTGATTTGGTCTTCATCCCAGTCGTCACCACCGACATAATCCATGTAGTCGATACAGGTTACGACATTCGTGTCCATCACGCACACCCGCTGCCTGCACTCATGACAGAACATCGAAAGTTCGGCGGCAATATGGTCATCACCAATTACATACCCATTCAACATTCGTACACGAAGAATATCTGGTATCATACTCGCTCTGATTGCAAATACGGGTCCCCCAAGAATTGCCACATCGGTAAGCTCGCCAAATCCTAGTTCCCCTACGATTTTCTTCGTACTGTTGTCCTTAATCGACAATCCCTCATAGCAACCGTAGGAGTCGTGACTGTCATGCCAGTTGAACGTGTTTGGAACACTTTTCCAGCCATACGTTCCAACCATGCCTACGTCACTTGGAAGCTTGTCCAGTTTTTCCTTCCAGAATATGTCAGAAATACAGGTAGAACTGTCCATGAACATGAACCAGTCGGGAGGAACGCTGAATGTCACTTCCTCCATCTTGAACATGCCGGAGAACAACGCCTTTACACTAAGGGAAACCCTATCCGCACTGTTCTTCTTTGTGAAGAAATGGTTCGGATGATACACATAGTCGTATGTCTTGTATCCGCCGTCAAACCTCTTGTACAGGTCAACCTCTCCCCTCTTGTAAATGCAACGGAAAATCTGCGGTGATGTCAACGACTTGACCACATCATTGTTCGTAACGGCACTGCACTTAACGGGAGTCAACCCAAGGATAGTCCTCATCTTGTTGTCATGGTCGATTTCCTGCTGTTTAATCCTCTTCAATAGACGCTTCTTTTCCGACATGACAAGACGGGGTTCGTTAATCTTCGTGTCAAGAGCAAGGGTAACATCATCGTCCGTAACTTCGTGGTACTGATACGGACTTTTCTTCCTCATCTCGACATACTTCTTATGCATCATCAGGATGGAGAACTTTCCCTTCTTGTAACGCTTGGCGTTCTCCTCCTTGTCAATCTTCAATTTCTTTCTGATAAATTCACGGGTTATATCAATGAAGTTTCCGCCCTTGATTAGGGCCTCGATATCGACATAGTTGATGCCAACCATGACTTCCTTAATCTTCTGAGAATGATAGGTATACCACGTCATTATATTGCCCGAGGCAAGCTTGACATGGACTTTCTCGCTGTTCTTTGCGTATGTATCAATCCACTTGTCGTTAACACCGTATCTGTTCTTGATATGTTTCCTTGTTATGAATTCCTTTCCAAGTCCATACAGTATTCCGCAATCCCTGTCATAAATGTAATTGTCGAGGTCTTCCACAAGAAACATGGCGAAACCCTTTCCTGAACGGCTCAACTTGGCACCATTGGCTTTTCTTACAGGCTTTATCAGTTTCTTTTCATACCTCGCCCGCAGCCATTCCTTCTTCGACGCACCGACATATATCCTAGCCATATCGCTGGAAATAATGTCCTTCAACGGGTTGTAAATAGCGGTATCGCCAGCATGTGATGCAATGAACTTTCGTATATCATCAGACGAGTAGCGGTCTGTAACATAACCATCCATCGTCTTCATCTTACGGGGCTTATAGACGGCGAAGAATTCGTTAGATTTCGCCGTATTTCCAATAATGTCAAGAACATCCTCGAATGAAATCGTTGCGTTAGCCTTTGCCACGATGTCAAGAAAACGGTTATGACGATAGTACACGTCAAGGTCTTTCTTGTAGTAAACGACGTGCTTCTCTCCATCAGTCGACATCTGTTCCTTGAATGGAATGTCCTTGACAATCGACTCAAACTGTCCCTGAGACATGCCGAGGTATTCTGCCGCTTCCATTCTACCGAACGTGGAGAACGGAAGGTCTTTTCTTCTAAACTCTATGCACAGAAGTTTGCACCGTTCCACCACCTCTGGTTCACGGTAAAGCCTGTCCCCATTACTATCGAGAATGTAGAATAAGTTATGAAGGATGTCCCTGTCGATAACCCATTCTACCGTGCGGTTGAGGTTTCGACAAATGTATTTCAAACTGATATACTTTACATTGTCCTTCAACACACGGTCAGCTTCCGACAGCTCGTACAGCCCGTACTCTACATTCGCTTGGAGTATCTTTTTAGTGTCAGTCGGTATCTCGTACTTTATCTCGTCATAGTTGACCTTTCCTTCGGAATCATTCCGAAGAAAGTCCATGGCAGCAATCTCCTCGTCATTGACAACGGGAGAAATATCGTAGTCAGATGCAAGAGCAAGAGTGTCTTGCGGCAATTTCCAAAGTTCGTCGTGTTTAGGATTCATCGTAGTTAAAATACAATATTTGAATGGGGGTCCCCGTGAGATAGGACCCCCATTCGTTTGGTGTATAGTGGAAACTTGGTTACGAGAACACGTTCATTCCAGCGTTCAGGGCTAGCCTAACGTCATCGTCAGCAACACCGTTGTCCAGCGAAGTGGGCTGGGACAGCATTTCCTTGGTAACGTCAGGGCTGTTGTACACCTTGTTCTGGGATAGTCCATGCCCAAGGGCTTCGAATGCAGCAGATTTGTTGCCGAAGCCTACGGAGGCCAGTTTGGGCGCAGGACGCATCCTTTTGCCGACAGCAGCGTTTCCACCAGCGGGATATCTTACCTCGTTCACGGCAAGGTTGTTCTTGTGATAGTTGACGAGCCCATTCTCGGCGATATCGTCGTTAATAAGGCCCTCGGCAACCTCATTCAGTTCGTTCATGTCAATCTGGTTCGGCGACTTGATTTCGCCTATGCCACTAAACTCACTGTTCGAAATCTTGTCGCTATCGATTCCATTGATATAGTTGAAAATATCTTCTCTTTTCAAGTCGTCAAGGGAAATTCCGTTTGCCGGATTAGTGAAGTATTCAACCGCCCTCTGTTGAATTTCCGGCTGATAGCCGTTCGTTTCACGAAGCACCTTGTCGGCAATCTTTGCATACATAAGCTGCTTCATGGCACGCTTGTATTCAACGACCTTCTCTTGAAGTTCCGTCTTCAACTGGGCGACCGCCTTCTTAGCTTCCCTTTCCTGCGTAGTTTCTATCTGACACTCTTCGAGGACATTCACAATCTTTTGCAACGCCTCGAACAAATGTCCATTGACCGCATTTTCAGACATAGTCTCAGCCTTCTTCTGAACAGCAGGCTTGACCAGCGCATCGAATTGTCCAGACACGGCCTCGACCAAGGACTTAAACTGTCGGTCGCCCTTCGCCTCGTAGTCGGCTATCGCCTTGTTATATCCCGCTTCAATCTTCGATGCAATCTCAGGGGATATCGTCCCAAGTTCTTCTTTTGTCAAAAAATCTGACAGTTCCATATTTGTCACCTTATCTACGCAAATAGTTGATGAGTGCTTCCCTGTTGTAACAATGATAATAGTCAGTACGGAAATCGATGTTGCGGTTCATCACAACTTCTCTGCCAAGCTTGTTAATGCTCTCAGTAAGAATCTTGTGCTGCTTCTTCTTACCAGCGTCGCTTTCAAAGTGACTGGTGATAAGAGCCTTGTTATCGAAGCTCGGGTTTCCGACAACGTCAACCGTAATCAATGTATAGTCAGGGTCAATTTCTTCATAACCAGTGGGAAGTTCGATGGTATCACCAGCACCACGCAACGAGTAGCCAGGAGTGTAGCCTGCCTTGATAAGTCCAGCCAGATTTCGTCCGGCATCGGTGTCCTCTGCGACCACCATACGGCAATACAGATTCTTTCCGTCCATTCGGAGCTCTTCAATGACTGCGCAAGTCTTCCATAGGTTCATCTCGAAAATCGGATAATCCTTCGGGTTTCCTTCAATGTCTACACGAGGATGGTTCAACTCGGCAGCAAGTCGTCCACGGGCAATCTTCGTCCTGTTCAGCTTTTCCACTTCCCTTGCGATGATTGCACGAGGATACGAACGACCGTTAATTCCCGGTTCGTCACATACAATAGCAGTTCCTTCCAGAATGAGCCTTCTCACCTTATTACCCAGCAAGTCGGTACGTTCAGCGACAGATACCCTGCTGTCGTCAAAGTTAGGAACACTAATAATTTCACGCATCTTTCCCATGACGCTTCCCCTCTCACGCCTTCTTGGGTGAGCCAATACTTTCCATGATTATCTTAGTCTTTTCTTTCACGCAGATACTATATGCAGACTCCATATAGGCATTGACCAGCTTCTCCACATTGGTGGAGTCGCCGTTAAGCAGATAGCTTATCAGCGAGCGTGCATCAGTGTCTTTAAGTCCTGGTATCACCATTTCCGAAAACCACAATAATCATTACATTCGTATATAGTTTATAATAGAGAGCGTCGGGCCAACATCCTTCGATGCTGGCCCATATACTAAAATATGTTTTTTCCGTTAAATTCCGTTATTTTCAGGAGAGATATTTTCTTCTGGAACTGGTTCGGCAACAGGAGCTTCTGCCGGAGTCTCTATCGGAGCTTCCTCAGCAGGTTCTTCCTTCACGGCATTTGCAGGAACACGATACTCCTTTGCCGCCTTGATTATTGTCATCCAGTTAGTCATCACGGCAGTGAACGCAGCAAGAATATGCTTGCACACCCTATTCTTATGCTGAGGGTCCCTTACTTTCGGAGGAATATCCTCACCGCCAGACGGAACACCCTCAATCGACTCGTAACCAGAAAGGTAACTGTCATATACATGTTTAAGGTTGTACTTCATTCCTGACCAGTTAAAGTCCGGGCAAGTGCAGAATACCTTGACATCGCACGAACGCAGAAGACCAATCTTCTTGGCCGGAGTCATAGGGCCTTGCGCCATGCTGAACAACGTTCCTTGCTTCGGTATGAATTCTATGTAGACATCATACCGTTTGTTGTCAGTAGCCGAAGGAACAACGAAGTGGACGACCGCTTGGCCGCTTTCCTTGTTCATCGTAAGGTCATTGTAATGGAAGGTAAGTGTCTTGCTCCTAAATTTTCTGAGGTTGTCCACTGGACCAGAAAGGTCTTTCATAGTCGCCTCAAAACATGCGGAGTACAAGCGAGAAACCGCATCGAACTGATTCTCGCTAAGGCCCAGACGGCCTACTGTTTCCATAAAGATTTGCTTCTCTCTCATACCTTCCACCTAGCTAAACAGCACTTCCGCATCACGGTTTTCCATGATGAAAATACCATCAATGCTCCCCTTCTTAACATGTATGGCAACAAGGTCAACGTCAAGTCTCACCAAGTCGCCAAAGAAATTGTTGTTGCGGACTATCTTGTACACGTCATTACTACCGCCAGTAGGCTGGTCAGTCAATACATAAGTGAATGGATAGCCGTTATGCTGCATGATATCCTGACGGAATGCCGTGATTGCAGAATCAGGCACAGAGCTTGGGTCAATCACACCACCAGATATCGTCTGCAACTGCGACCTAAACATTCCGTTACCGCCAACACCAGCCGGAAGATTCGACGAGAATGCACCGCAAGCAATGTATTCATCCGCATTTTCCAACGGGTTTACAATATCATAGAACTGTTTCAAATATTTCTTAGACACTGCTGCTGTCTTCTCCGGCTTGACCGGGTTAAACACCCTGACATGAGCATACTGGTCGTTAACATCATTCGGCACGATAGGGTTCATCTCATAGGCATGCTGTGCATCAGTAGCAATAACAAGAGTACTCCTTGACACCGGGGTTTCAATTCCGTCAATCGCCAGCTTGATTAGTTTCAAGATGTTCTTGACAAGCTTCGGGTTTGAAGCAAACGATGTAACCTTGCGGAGCCCCTTTTCTATCGTCGACATAAAACCAAGTCCTTCACCCTCGACCTGCGTATCCTTCGTCTTGTCCCCAACAAGGAATTTCGACATCAGGCTACCTTGCTTGATTTCCTTTACCAACTGGCGTTCCGCCTTGTCTGCGTTAACCATCACTTCATGCAGACGTTTCGCCCATGCCCTTTCCGTAGCCGTGGTCTTACCCTTCGACTGTTTCTCGGCCTTTGAATACCTGTTACTGTATTTCATGGCTATGGTCCTGAACAGAGGATGGCGGATGTTAATGAACGGGATGCCAAACACTTCCGTATAAGGCTTGCTTATCTCGATGTGAGACTTGCTAAGCCCATATCCAGAAGGGATGAATGCACGAGTGGCGAAGTTCATCCCGTGGTCAACACTGATTGAATCTTTCGCATTGCCTTCACCCTTAGGTTTCTTCGGGTTTAACGCCTCGTCACAGTAATACTCTATCACGTTAGTTTGCGATGCCCGGTATCCCCTGCTGGCAACGCTGTCAACAACACGCTCTATATCTTCCTTCTCGTAAGTCTTATGATATCTTGCAGCAAGTTCGTCCATCTTGGCTATGACCGCCGCATACAGGGATGCCGCCTCACCAGGAGAATACGAGTCGATGTTAAGGTCGATATCATTCAAGTCGATGCCGACAGTTGAATACCCAGAGAATGTCTTCAACATCTTATAGAAAGCCCCGTAGTCGCCTTCCGTGACAACACTAAGCATCTCAGGCTTCTCGGTTTCTATTCTCTGGAACGCAATGGTATACTTATCAGAAATATCGCCAAGCATATACCCGTAGATGGAATACGCCGTAGATACCGCCAGCAAAACCATATTGTTGAGATAAGTGTCAACATTGTTTCCTACGGCCAAATTTAACGAAACCCCTGCCGTCTTCAGATAGTTGATAATGAAAGCGTTTTCCACCATGATTCTAATCTTGGTGTATCCGATTCCACTAATATCCAGCACCTTCCTATCCGTTATATTCTTGTTCAACTCATTGCAATACATAATGATATTCATTGCACTGAGCGTAACACCAGCATTCTTCTTTATGTACGCTACCACTTCGGACAGAATAATGCTTACTTCCCTATAACTATTCAAGTTTAGCAACTCTGACAGGAAGGTTACAAACGACTTACAATCTTCAAGGCAATCATCCTCGTAATACTTTGATGAAAGACTCTTTACAACAGACGGTTCTAGCATTGTAATAAACTGGACAACATTCGTATAGTTGGCCGATTCATCCTGTGCAGCCTTCCTCAATATCTCAACCAGAGGGATTGGTTTAACAGTCCCATTTCCATCCTGACCATTTCCATCCTGACCATTTCCATCCTGCGTTCCCGAAGCGCCAGTGTTATGTGGGCCGGGGTTTCCCTCAGTTGGCCTGTCGAACGAGCCAGTATGGTCTCCAGTCAGAGGATTACCATTGTTCGACCCTGTACCTTCTGCCGCTGCTGCCGCTGCTGCCGCCGCTGCTGCTGCGTCTTCTGATGCTGGTCCTCCCGAACTTCCATTCGATGCTTCCTCTGGTTTTACTCCAGAATTGGCAGCCGCAGTGCTATCAGAAGCGAAAAACTCACCGAAAGAATTTTCTATCAATTTATTCATTTCATCATTCTGAACACTTTGTTCAGCCGATTCCCCAGCGTTCTTCGTTTCCGTTGCTGAACTTTCGGATGCCTGTTGTACAGCTCCCCCATCAGCCTGTTGTACAGCGGCCTCAGCAGGCTTTTGTGCAGCAGCTTCATCAGCCTGTTGTGCAGCAACCTCAGCAGCCTGTTGTTTCACCTCATCGGCTTCTTTTTTAGCCTTCTTTAATTCCTTGATAGCGGTATCTAATGTCTCCTTGGCCGCTTTTAGGTCTGCCTGTTTACTTGCCGACTTGGCTTTTTTAGCTTCGTCATTAGGAAAACGTGCGGCAGCGTTAGCAGCACTCCTGGCAGCAAGAGAAACACTATTACAACGCCTATTTGCGGCTTCCCATTTCTGTGTAGCTTCGTTAAGGGCAGCTTCTTTTTGAGCAACAATAACATCGAAGCTATCACCCGGTTCTACTTCATTAGCCTTCTTTAATTCCTTGATAGCGTCAGCTAATTCATTCTTGACCTCTTGTAATTCTGCCTGTTTACTTGCCAAATTGGCTTGTCTAACTTCGCTATCAGGAAAACGTGCGGCAGCCTTAGTAGCATTCTTGACAGAAGTAAAAACAGTATTCCAACGACTATATGCGGCTGACCATTTCTGTGCAGCTTCTTTAAGGGCAGCTTCTTTTTGAGCAGCAATAGCATCTATGTCATTGCCCGGTTCTACTGCATTTTCAGAACCCCCGTTGTTATTTGGCGAGTTATTGTCTTTTACTTCTTGTTTTTCTTCTTCTTTCGGATTATCCCCCGGAATGTTTTTAATGTCTTTCTTAGGGCCGCCTACTTCTGGGTTTTCGACCTCACGGGGCTCATAATCTTCCTCAGTTTCAACCTCATCTTCACCTTTAACAGGAACCTCAGTAGCAGATTCCTCCTTAGTTAAACCAGCAGATTTACCCTCACTTCTGAGTACATCATCCCCGAAATCTTCAGCTTTGTGTTTTTGGTCAGCGTCAGATTCAAGCTCCATTAAGTCACCGAAATTAGATGCTATCAAATCATCCAACGAAACATTATCGTCAACCTTTTTATCCACCTGGACATTAGCCTCAACTTTTTCATTCACCTGAGCATTAGGTTCAACCTTTTCAGAAGCTGCTGGCGTTGTAGTTTTATCAGTCTTTGTAGCGTTCTTCGTAGATTTCTTCTGAGAAACTTTCCCATTACCAGAAACCTTCGGTGTTGCAGATTTCTTTCTCGTTGCAGGTTTCTTCGCCGTTGAAGCTACATCTCGCTTCGACGTCTTCGGCTCTGCTGGTTTCTTCGGCTGTGCAGGATTATCAATCTTCTTAGACATAAGGCAGTACGACATTTTATCTATAGTTTATAATCAAAGCCACGGAACTCGCCTGAATACACACTAAAAAAGAACCACCGCCGGAATGGCGATGGTTCTAATGTATATTTTGGAAGTGCTATTTAAGTATTCCCACTTTCATAACTTGCGTTATTCTTAGCAAGAATTCCTTCAATATCTTCCTTATATTCATTGTCAAGAGCCTTAATCAGACTCTCCGGGTCAGTCTCTGAGTCGGAATCAAAGCCGAACGCCTTCTGTACGTCCTGGTCTCGCAAGACGTCCTTAACGTCGTCAATCGTCACAACACCACTGTTCGTCATCTTCAGCTTTTTCTGTGCGATGGCCTTGACCAGCATAGCCAACGTTTGGACGGTATCCATGACATATCCTGTGCTCTCACGAGTCTGAGCGGTCTCTTCGGCAGTTTCTTGCACCCTTTCTGGAGGCATCGTATCATAACCTTCGACATCCTTGATATAATCAACAATGCCTTGCGGAAGTTCGTCTACAATGCGTAAATACGTCTCCTGGTCTTGCTCGGTACCACCACGTTCAAACCTGCGCAGGTCCTCAATGATTTCACTAATAAGCCTTTTCGCATACCTATTAGTGCTGATTTCCGCACCAGCAAAGCTAAGCCCATTAGAAAGCAATGCGCTAGGCTTGAAGTTGTAGTTAAAGTTACTCACTCGCCATGCAGAATAAATCACAAGGGACTTAATTTCCGCTGCGCATGAGCTCTTTGAATACAGCAAGCAAAGCATAAGCACCTTATCTCTTATATCGTCAGGCATTGTTTGAGGTCTTGCGTCATGCGGCTGATACTGCTTGTACCAGTCATTCATTTTATTTACAACCTCCATGGCTTTCTCAGCCATTGCAGGAGCAAGCAATTTGTTACCCGGCTGGAAACGAGAGAACGGAACGTTTTTCTTTCCAACAGCAATGCCTGTGTTATCGATTACATAATTACCCTTAGTGAACTGGGTTAAGGTAATGTCATCGGCCAATACACGAGCATAGTTATTATAACCACTGGAATCACGTATAACCAGAATATCGTTCAGTTTCAAATTAAGAGGGGTTTGCCTATCACCTTTGTTAACAACGATAGCCACTGCATCAGAACCATTGTAATTGCCCCTCTCAACTACATCGAATGTACCACCCTTAAATGTAATTGCAGAACCATGCGCAGGGTCACCCTCCTTATCCATATCGGCAAGAATCTTAGCGAGAGCATTTGTATCAAGCGGCTCATCGCTAATGATTTTGTCAATAAGGCCCGGAGTATTCTCATCAGCATAACGGCTATTACCACGGAAATGGCTAACCGACCGCATCATCGGGTTATTATTGGCAAACGGCTCGGTTGCGTCCTGGCTACGCCCAGAGGCCAAGTTCATTACCTCCTTATACGTCTGTGCATCAGCAAGTTCCAGCTCTGCATCAAGATTGGCCAACCTCTCAAGCAGCTTCAAGTCCAAAAGCTCAGATACGTCGCTGTACATCAAAACATCGTTTGCTGCTACCGCATCGATGAACGCTTCCAACGAACCATATTTACGGCCTTCGAATGTCCCTGCGATTTTACGACAGGTTTCATACAGCAGCAATACCAATTCTTTGATACGACGGCCAGTGATACCTTTCCTGATTAGGTCCGTACAGTCTTCAGGAATCCCATAGTTGACAAACAACTTTTCTGTTTGCTTTACCGTGTTAAGGTAAGCAACCCCAGCTTCGGGCTTTAACTTTTTGGCAATAGTCTTTGCCTTATTCAATATACGGATAGGAGACTGTCCTGTCTCTGCGACATCTTTACAATATGCAGAATAGTCTTCTTCAGCCGTATCTACGTCAACAGAATTGATTTTTTTGACATAATCAACAAACCCTTTACTCTGGCATATATGCTCTACGTATCTCAACGTATTGATGCACTTGTTAATTACGGGTGAGCGGCCAACAATTTCATTTTCCTTTGCCGTAGACTTCTCTGCACCATTTCCGAGGCCATAATTAGTGCCTGACTGGAACGCCGCACGACGTCCAGCCTGTGCGATGTCCTTATAATATTTAAACGCAGTGATAAGTTTAGCATTGTTGTTTATAAGAACGTTCAGCGGGTTTACCACGACATCCTGCATCACGGTATCCAAGACATTACGGTCTTGTTCGCTAATCGCACCAGAAATCGCATTGTCTACAATAGCATCAAACTTCTGCTTCAATCCAACGAAATACTGGTTGACCAGATTCTTTTCTCCCTGACGTATGTTGTTTGCCGTCTGCTGGACAAGTTTCTGTTTTTGGTTAGAGCTAGTACCACCGAGGTAATTATAGCTTTCGGCAAGCTGCATCAACTCGTCAAAGAATCTTTTCACCTCGCCAAGGTTAATGTTTACTTCATTATAAGAATAAGTCGACTTATTGCCACTTCCCTTTTCAGCCTCGAACAATTTCAAGGCATCATTGTTAGATTGATGAATGTATATTCTGTCGACTTTATCAATAGCAAATTGGCAGCGGCCTTTATTGTTCTCTGCAGTATTGAGATACGAGCCAATCGCTTGGATTTCATTCTGTTTCAACACCTCCGCCGACTTCAAATCAGCGGGAGTATAGCCATACTCGTCCACGTCATAATCAAGTGTCAAACACTTTTGTGGAACTGAGCTCAGCAAGCGGTCCATCATATTATATATACTTGCATTCGCAAACGCCGGGTCCAACATGCTTGCTAATTGAGATTCGTTTTTACCTTCCACATTATAGATGCAGAAGTCAACAAGTGGCACCCCTGCTTGGCCTTCGCTCGTGCTAGTCGTACTCTTTACAAACGGAATGAATGTTTCCGTGCTCGTCAGTTTATTCGTCCTTCCAAGCCCACGAATATCATTTCCGATGCTGGCAACCATCTCAGCAACCTTATTCACATAATTTGAATCAGCAGCAATTTTCTGCTGGATTTTATCATATATGGCCCAGTTTCGTGCAGCCTTGTTAAACCTATGCTGCTGCAGTCTAGTCATACGATTACCAGACTTGGCAACCTCTTTAGCCTCCTTCACATCCTTGGAAGCTTCACTATACTTTTCAGCAAACGCTTTATCAAATACCGATGCCAAATATTCAGAGTCGAAATGCGCACTGAGCTCATTATTGTCTCCTGCTTTCTCGAGTGCTGTCTTAACCATCAGGCTTCCCATTGCTGGGATGAGTGCCTTGTCATCCGGCGTAAGTGACTCGTCCTCATCGACCTTTCGCTGTAACAGGCTAAGAGCATTGGATACGGTCGTGGATATACTCTCACCATTATCAAGAAGCATGCCAACTCGGAGAGATGTGTCGGTATCTGCAGGGGCGTCACGCAACGCAGTGTAGACCGCAGCGTCTTGCATCTTACGGAACTTATCGAAGTCATCACACGGGATATTCTCGATAACACGGGAAATATCAACCGGGAAATAGTCCTTAGCCGCACGATACTTGGCAATAAGACCAGATTTCAAACTCTGTGCATCCTTAGCGGTGTATACAACATTCCCCCCGTTGAGTCGCTCTTTCTCTTTGTCTGCGAACAAATTACGGAACACATTATCATAGATACTTTTTGCCAACTTCCCATAATCGGTACCGATATCACCAACAAGGGCATCGATGGCGTTTTCAGTAGTGACACCATCATCTTTATTAAGGAAATCATTGTCATCATAACCCGTATTGTCGATAAGATTATAGACGTCAGCTTCACCAGCGTCTTCACCCATATTATCCGGGTAATGAACCTCATCTTCCTCATGCGTACCGTATTGTTCGTGCCATGCACGTTCAGCCTTCAAAACGTTTCCATAATTCCATTGACTTATATCCCATTTGTTTGGGACTACCGCTTCAAGAATACGCTGGACGCCATCCGAATCGACAAATCCGTTTACAGAATCGAGGTTGTACATATCCACAAGATGTGACAACACCGTTTTCGACTTTACATAGGTATGTTTCTGGTCAATAGGCACAAAGACAAACTTTTTAGCATTTTCGTCGTATGTCTCAACCTCCATACCGTCACTGAGCATAGCCTTAACAGAGTCAACCAACTTCTGCTTATCGACAGTGTCTGGCTCTTTTATCTCAATCAAGGCACGTATCACACTCAGCTTGTCATTCTTCGACTCCCCAGTCGGGATAACTTTCTTAAACGACTGAGAGTTGGCCTTCATATTCTTCAACGTGTTAAGCATATCCGCAAAGAAGGAATTCGATTCCTCAGATGTAAAACGAATTCTACCCGTCTTTCCGTACTTGGCAACCGCAGTGCAATACTTGCTGATTGGCAAGTCCAACACGTCGACTGGACTGTTTTTCGTAAAAGGCTTTCCGTCCAGTTTCAAGCCAGCGCACAATGTACCCTGATTTTCATTACGAACGAGGGTTCCATCTTCACCTATCACTGCGGCAAAAACCAACCCACGAGGAATGCCAATAAAGTATTCATGTGTGCCATTGCCTTCATTTTTAAGTGAAACTACCTTGTTCAGGTCAAACTTAGCCAGACGTTCGTCAATCGTACCGTTAACTTCAAATTCGTGTGGATTTTTTGAGTCAGGGGTAGTAAATTTGATTGTCCTTACTGTACCACGATTTTCTGCGTATTTATTCGATTTTTCAATTTCCGTTGAATAGTCAATGTCATTGGCGTAATTTGGGTTCTGGGAACGCTCATCTGAAGGCTTACCCTGCTCATCGACTGCGGTAGCCTTAGCAATCAGCAAACCCTTATGCGTTTCTTTAATAATACCATCACCAGTGTTTTCACGACGTGTCTTCGTTTCTCTATACGACTTACCCGTTGCGATGCCGACTATTCTCGTATCCCTAATATCGGCATTACTCTGTTGAACCGTCCCCGTTTTAACCAACTTGTCCAGAGCACCCGGCTTACCAACCCAGTCACTGCCACCTTTCTTATTAAAGATATCGCCTATCTTCTTACGAATACATTCATCAATAACATCCTTGTCTTTCAGCATGGCAATCAGGTCGGCTGGTGTGATGTCAAGGATTTTGCTATCAGAAGGATTCTTACTGCCGTCAGGGCTCTTCGCACTTGTAGTTAGAGTCGACAACTCCTGAACGATATTTTGATACTTGCCATTGCCGACAGTATTTAGTACATCAATAAATGTAGACAATGTTTGTGGATTCAGTTTCAGAAGCTCAATAACATACTTCGGATAAGCATAGTATTCAGATATATCCGACTCCTCAATCTCTGCGGCGGAAACTACCCTCAGGCGGTCAGCTTCCGTGTTGTATACGGAGCCCGAATTTGTAAGGCTTCCGATGGAGTTTCTGGACATGTTTCCTGTAATGTAATACTCGATATTTTTTGCCGACTCCGACATCAGCGCTTTCAATGCAGCTTCCCTATCGTTCTTATATTCGGACACCAGGTTAATTTCTTCACCGTTAGAGTCCATGATACGGGTCAGCGCATTGTTGAACACCGTGAAGATGTAATTCAAGTATGCACCATAAAGCAAAACGTTTTCGTCATCGGATTTGCCCTTCAAAAACTTGCATCCGGCATCCAGTTTACCTTCAAGCTTGCTGTAATACTGACCATAAACGTCTTCAAAAGCGTTATTGTCTTCCCTGACCGTATAAGTTTCGCCGTGGTCGTCCGCATTACGTGAATATGAGCTAAGGCCAAGCTTAGTCAATCCAGGAGCGGCAACCGTACGGAACAGTTCAAAAACTTCCGGGCCTCCCTTCATCTTTGAAACGAGATGCCACCTATTACCGTAGCTCTCAGTCTCCTTCTGACTGTGAGTCGGAAAGAACATGCTGGTATCCTTTTTCTCACCGACAATGCTTGTCGCAAGGTCCACCAAGAACTTCTGTTTTTCGTCTGCGGATGACATATCGCCAAATTTTGCTGCGGCCCAAACGAAGTCAACAGGAGTGGCCGGGTTTCCATATTCATCCTTAGCAGCAAGCCTTTTCTGAATCGTAGAAGATGTAGGATTATCGTCTTCAGTTATCGGGAATACATAAGATGCCAGTTCTTTCATTGTTCCGTCGGCATCAGTCCTATTCGCACCACCCGAAGAAGTCATCGTGTCTAGCATAGATTGATTCATATTCATACTAAAATCCCTGTAATGGACTCAATTTCACATATAGTTTATATAACGACATTAAAACCGATATCGAAAAAAGCGGGCATAACCCGCTTTATTTTAAACCTGACCTCGTGTCAAGGTGCTTGGCTAGTCTCCCAACACTTCGAACTCACGGGGAACGTTACGGATAGGCAGGTTGTGCTCCCTTATCACATCTACATACGTCTGCAACGCCTCTCGGTAGTCACTGTGCTGGTCGGCATCGCCGCCTACGCTTCCGTTAAGCAAGGTTTCAACGGTAATGGCGACACGAAGGTGCAAATAGTCGCATTCAAGGCCAAGGAATTGGTCTTCGCTGCCCCACCTTGTGAATCTAGGCTCAAACAGGAATCCCTTGTTGTACGCCATAACGTCCTGAATAGCACCGACCTTCATGCAAAACCCACAGGAATAGAAGGGATTGCACAAAATACCCGTATCCACCAATGTAGCCCCGCTCAGCGGAACGAATATCTTATGATGACGGGTGTCGTGCTCACAGGAATACAGCATACAGTCAATATGATTGCCACGCATAATTTCAAGAACACGTTCAATGTTGTATTCTGTCGGATAGCGGTCCCCGTCAAAGAACTCCACATAGTCGTCATAGCTTGGGCTGAACGTGTCCAGAATATACTGCAATCCAGTGTTTCTGTTCATGCCCCTATGACCCGCCGACGGCATAACGACATAGCGACAACCAATGGCCTCGCACTCCTTAATGTCATCTGCGGTAGGAGCATCAAACACGAACACGGTCTGCTGGTCGTGAGGAAATCTTCTGATATTCTCCGTTTGATTATGCGACAAAATTACACGATAGAGCATTAGTACCCCATAACATATATTTTACCGTCAATCTTCACAAAGTATGCAGTAGCCGTTGCCAAAACAGGGGCCTGAATACTATCGCCAGCGCCTGGTCCCCAGGCAACTTGTTTATCTCCCGTAGGAACCTTATTAAACGTAGGACGGATATAATGGTTAGAAGAGTGAGTTGAATCCGCCCATCGGTTAGCAGTAACAGAAGCACCGTTGTTGTTATAGAAGTATATGTAGAAACTTCTATCAGTCATGGCAGGTGCAAGCAAACCTCCAAATGCAGTTCCATCTACATCCATAATAGATTCACTGTTGTTAACCCTGCAATTAGCCCGGATGTTGATAGTAACCTCATAAACGACACCTTCCAGCAAATTATCCGTTACAATATAAAGTCCCTTTTCAGGATTCTCAATTTCTTTAATGTAAGGAGCTGTTCCGTCAGCGTCGCCATCAAAATTGCCTTTTGCCAGTATTTTGTACCATGTGTTCCAGATTATTTTGTTACTACCGTTCGGGCGAAGACCCAATGGAACTGATGAACCGCCAGCTGGATGGTCGTATACCACGACATCATCCCTTTTCTTATATACCGTAAACGCACCGTCCTGCAAAACAGAGTATCTAACACAGCCGGGGTTATCACTCACGGTTTCACTAGATATCGTAACGTACATATTATTGTCACGATATGGGACAATCACACCATCGTCCTGTATAATAATAAGGTTAGCACTATTACCGCTTCCACCCGGCTTCCATGCAACGGTGGCGACATTATCCTCGGTTCCAACGACAGTAAGCACGTCATTTACAGAAGGAGCCCTGGCACCGTCTACTCCACGGTTGCCCAGAACCATCTTGTTCATATACATGCCGACACCACCCATCGACCATATCATCGGGTAGTTCTTGCTGTTTCCCGTGATGAAGGAACCAAACTCCGTAATGTAAGAGCTTGCCGAGTTTTCATTTGGACCAATAGTAGTTCCATCCAATCCACCCAGGATTAGCTGATTGTTTATGCTTGCCGCAAGAGCCAGCGAACCGTAGATGTGCAGGTTGTTGAAGCGCAGGTTCTCGGTTGTGCCGCCAGCCAGCGTAATCAACCTACCAACCAACGTACCATAGGATATGTTAGAACGGCTCAGGACATGCCTTGTACCCGACTCGTACACATATGAACAATCACTGAGTGCAATGCTAGACTCCGAAAGTTTCATCACTCCGTATTGAAGGTTATGCGGTACTTGCCCTGTCGCAGATTCCGTCAGCTGCACAAGGCTATATCCAAGGGAGATATCCATGAAGTTAATTTCACTTCGTGTCACGTCACCTGTGTAGATATAGTTACTTGTGATAGCAGAACCACACAGCTTGATTCTACTGTGATTGACGGTTACGGAATCCAGCGTCCTATCCTTATACCAGCTATTAAGATACGGCATCAGAGTAGATGAATAACCATCATATATGGCAGATATGTCAGAATATGCCGTTTGGACGTTGACTATGCCAGCCGACGTGAGTGACATACGGCTGTGATTTATAATATTAGCCCTAGCACCTTCGCCTGACTTACGCCAGAACTGTGACTGATGTCCGATAATATCGCTATAATAAACCTCCGCCATGTCGTCGTATTCCGACATAGATGGAAACTCGTCCTTGTGGTCGTTTGTAAACGTAACCCTAGACATGTAAAGTGCAGGGAGATGGTGGCTATCGAAGGTAATCAAGTCAGAATAACATACCACTCGGTTAAGTGGTGTAGACTGGCCAATCACTCGGGAGTCGTACATCTCCTTGACATCGAGGTAACGACCGATGATACTCGACTGGTATGCCCTCTCAATGGAGCTAGCTTCTGCAAAAATTGCACTTGTCACGCTTCCATAAACGAGCGTACGTTCCGCCACTATCAATGCACGGCATGTCGGGTAGGCGCCTCTCGCTCCTATAATATTGTTAGCACCAGCAACCGCAGAGAACACCGCACCCGTCAACTCATTACTGATTCCGTTCAATACAGTATTGTAATGGGAGTCGGTAATCTTGTTATCCATTCCGCTAAGGATGGCGTTATAGTGGGCCGATGCCATCATAACGCTGTTCTTACCAGCATTAAGATTATGGTCACCTGCACTGACGCTGCCTTCCATGAGAGCGTATGAGTCGTGACCAAGCTTGTACTTGGAGATGCCATCGGATATCTTGACTGCATCGGCAACACAAAGGATGCCTACAAAATTAACGGCTGATTCAAACTCAGTGAAACTCGGTCTTTCGATAATCGTGAACTTCTTACCATCAAACTCGACCACATGTGGAACACCAGTGTAGTCATCACCCTCGTCGATAGCCAGGTAGATTGCTTTCGTTGCGTTATAGATAGACGTTCCGCCTCGTCCTCTCGTAACTCCGCCAAGAGGGCAAACATCTCCCGTTCCACCAGTGATTGGATTGTCCTCAGCATCTGTCCAGTATGAGGACGACCTGACCTTGTTAACAGACTCATCGGTCGTATTGGCAATAATCGCATTCCAGTCTTCCATTGTCGGAATTCTCCAACCAGTAGAAGACAACTGTTGGCGAATAGCCGGAATAGCGTAGTTAGTATCGTCATTGTACCGCTTTACGATGTTATACATCTGTACTTTCGGAAGTTTCAGCGTCTTAATCCGCAGGAACTGATATTGGCTATAATCCCGTTCTTCCGTATCAGGGTCAATAACATAATAAACATGATATTTACGCTCTTCAACACCAATTTCATAGTCGCTGAACGGGTTTTGCGTCAAATCCATTTCAGCAACAAAATCATCCCTTTCGCCCAGCTCAGACGGATACCAGTCGACCCGAGTGATACCCCCATCCGTCGTCGAAATTCCCGTTGGAGTCCTGGTTATCGTAATGTACGGCATGTCATAACCCCTTGCGTCACGACCCACGCCGCACATGTCAGTAACCGTACCTATCGCATCGACGTAATCATTCGACTCAACATCCTCTGGATAATCATACGATTTTCCTGTCTGGTTAATGAACGAATAAATTTCATAATACAGCTTCGTGCGGAGCCACAACTTGCCGAATCGAGCAGCATAACCTTCACCCTCGATGTTACTGCTTGGGGTCATGTCAAAATACACATGCTCATCAATCACCGCATCACCCAGTGAACCTATTCCGTCAGCATATGTAATATTTCCACAGAATGCTGAATATGAGTCCGATTGCCCATCGGTTGCCTTTCTTGCATAAATGCCGTGACCCGAAGGTTGCTGTTGAGGATATCCGATTCCCCCAAAGTGAGGCATATTATCCGAATACACATCAGATATAGCCTTGCCTTCGTCTACGGCAAGCCTGTTCCTGACCGAGTTGGAATTATAATCCTTGGCATCGACCAAGTTTCTAATTCCTGTGGATACCTTGTCATCAGACTTGATTTCTTCTGACTTGGGGCAGCAACCCTGCTTGGCAGTCTTCTGGTTACGGAGATAGCCCATCTCAATCTGCATGTTGATGATAGCTTCTCCCATAGCTGCATTTGCGACAAGCTGGTTCTTATACCAGTCAAGGGCGTCGTCTTCATAGAGGTTGTAGAACACGGCGCTTTCACGGATTACAGAAGAATCCTCTACCGCAGTAGAGAAGTCGATGAAAACCTCAGACTGGAATTCAGACAGACCTTCTCCCGAGTCGCTCAACGTGACCGGGGAATCCCATTCGTATACGGCGAACAGGACAGGTTCAGTCTCGGTGTCAATCTGGTACTGGGCCTTCATATCACCACTGTCGTCAGAACAACCGTACTGCCTCATCGGAACGGCATATATACCGATACGGTTGAACTTGAACGAAACTTTCTGGGTGTTGAACAATGCATGTTCCGATTCAAGTGCGTTCGGGTCCAGTGTCGCAACATTATCGGAATCTGCCATTTCAACATCCTTGAAATAAGCACCATCCTCAGCGTTTCCGTTCAATTTCAAGTCAACTTTAAGCTTAATGCCAGTTGCGTACTCATTGTCTGCGGTCTTAGACGTGCTTGTAACGGAGTAGTCACTAATAGGGAAATACTTCGTTGCCTTTGACATGTTTCGGCAGCCCGTATTTTCATCATACAGGAGACCTGACGCATTTACCGGGGCGCAATACTTGTTGAAGTTGGAGATAGAAAGCACTTTCCAATACTGGCGGCAGAATTTGTTATAGTCTTTATCCACCTCGCTTTCGCCATTCTGGGTATAAGTGTTCACGGAAGGGAACCATCCATCGACATCAACATCATTGAAGACGGCAGTGTTCAAGGCATCGTCATATCCCTGCTCTCCGTCATTCAGTTTCGTCAGCCCATTCCTATAACCTTCGTAGTTACGAAAGTCTGCGGACACCCTTGGAACCTTCTTTCCATCGACAGATACATCCTCTACATCCTCGACCGGGTAGAAATTTTCGATACGGTCATTTCCAGAACCGAGGAATATGTTCATGCCATCTGTGGACCAGCCGTCGCCTGCCGCTTTCACGCCAGTATAGAGCAACGGTGCTGGCAACGGAATTTTCGATGTTTCAAACCCAATGGAATCATTTACTCTGGAAGAAACTACCTTAACGCCGGGGTAAACACAAGCGCCCTTCAAGCCATTCTTACCGTCAACCCATGTAACAAGATTGTTTCTTCCATCCTCGTCAAGCACATATCGATAGTTCTTCTTGATGTTACTGTCATAGTTCACCGACTTAAATTTCGAACTAGCCCTAGTCGTCTGGTAACCGTCTCCATTCATGTCTCCCTGGAAGATATTATAGATAATATCTCCGTTTTCCGTCAGCTTCGTCATATTAGGGCCGAGCTTTTCCTTCTCGTCTTCCTGCAATTCATCAGGAACGAACGCCAGTGCGTACCATCCAAGCCACCAGTGCTGACCAGTAGCCTTAGATGAAGAAGCCAATAGTTCAAGTCCCTTGTTAGTTATCTGTCTTTTCGGTGCCATATCGATAGTCTCTGAAATACAACAATAGTTTATAACGTGGCGCAAACCTTAGGTCGCCCACTTATAAACTATATTAAGTACATGACACAGGACTATTCATGACGAATCGAATCAAACTGTTTACTGAATCTGTTTCCCAAATGGGCATCGGCATGCCGGAAGCAGCCGCCCTAACAAGATTGTTCAAGGTCTGCCTCGAAAGCGCACTAAAACTTGATGATGAAGAAGACACATTCATCGCTGACGATGATGCTGAGTATAATCGCAACGAGTATGGGGAAGAAGAGGAAGAAATGGAGCCACCAACTGACTTCTTTGGCACAGACGACGTTTCCGACGTAAACGATATAATTGACGAGGCCCAAAGGAAAGATATATTGCGTAACGAAGATACCAGCCTAGACATGCTCGATACGCAACCCGATGACGACATACGAGTCGAATCAAACGTGGGCAGCACATTGGTAAATGCGTATACCAAATATGCTCCAAAGCTATTTGACATGCACATATGCACATTCGACGACATATCCAATTTCTCCAATTTTATCGATTGGATAATCAATAAATTTCAAAGATTCAATCCAGACACTATGTTCCAAGATTATACAAGCAACGACAACAACAAAGCCTATGCCACAAAAATTGATACAATATTGAACGTCATCTCATCAGGACCGAGAGTCGTCAACCTTTTGAAAGACATCAAGGCCCAATTTGGCGAGAAACTAACTGAGGCATCCATCGCCGATGAAGACACTCTATCACCATTCGTTACTAATATCAACGAGTTCATTTCTTCGACATTCTCACATGGAGAAGGAGGTTCAGAAGCCACCGATGACAACTTATCTAACGCATTGTCACGAGGATACGCCAGTCAAGCATCAATGGAAGAAGATGATGAGAGGATGGCTGCTGAAGCCGACCGTTTCGCTAACAATTATAGAAGGAACACAGCGAAGAAAAAACCAGATACAGAACATTTCAACGCCGACGCTGATATAGACGATGTCAATGATGAAGTAGAAGAATTTATTAACGTCGTGCCAACCTTGGGACTGACTAATACACAGGAAGCAAATTTAAAGAAGCCAAGCACGAGAAAAAACAAAGCCATAATCAAGCAGATTGCAACCAAACTTAATTCACTCAACACAGAGACTACTGGCGGCACTGTAAACGGCGATAAACTCAGAAAAAAGGCAGCCAAGACATTTGACGAGGACATATAACAAAAATGCCGAACAATGTTCGGCATTTTTCCTATTCAAATGTTTCAGTAACCTTTGGTAAAGACGGCTTACCATCCAAGTCGCTGGCATTGACTACTGGAATCGTGTCATCCTTGGCGACAGCCCTGATGTGAGCAATCAGCTTTTTCACCATAGACTTCTGGTACGCTGAATACGAGCCAATCTTAGAGAAGGTGCTTTCAGATGCAACCAGCACGATTGACACAGCATTCTTATTGGCCGCCTCATCGTTATATTCGAGACCGTTGGCATAATATGCGTCTTGGTCCAACTGAACAAACTGCAAGAAACCTGAATTATTGAGTATACCTGTTTTCGACTCGCTTGCAATTTCCGGGTCCCCCTCCATCTGTCCTACAAGATAGTGGGCACTGGACTGCGAACCTTCCTTCATAAACTCATCCGCCATCTCAGGGAATGTCTTGGTGTCGCTAATTCCGATGATAATCTTGTCTATCTTCTTGTCGAAACGTGAAATATAGTTCCGGGTAAGGGACAATTCAACTTCATCAACCTTATTTCCATTAGCATCATTGATTGGAAGATATGTTGCGCTCGGGTCCCCCTCTACTATTACAGAAGGTTCGTTCGTCTTATTGTCCGCACTTGGGTTATTATACATTTCAATGGTCTTGGCAGAAACTTGCGGAATGGTCAGGTATTCACTTCCCTGATGAAGCACACCCTTCCCGACAGGCATTGCCGTGAATATGTCGATTGACGCTTCCGTCAACACAGCATGCTCGGCGGTACCTTCATTATTGTTCGCTCCCGTTCCCGCATTGGCGTAAGCCTTGTCGCTGCTCACGAGTATCTTGCTTTCGCCATCCCACACGATATGACCCCCGTTCGGGCAGTCTATCGTACTCATCTGCTTAGCCCTGTCGTAGTACCGCATGAATCCATCGCCACCAAGATTGTAAACAGCGACGTTTGGATATGAATTCTTAGCCGTGTAGTTGTAATCGAGGAACCCATCCTTGGATGGTGAAACCGCTACATACCTACCCTGCCGTATATCCCCATCAATGAAGTACACTTTCAGGTAATACCCCTTTTCCGGGACCGCATTAAAACAGGTCATGTCAGGACGGACGAAATACTGAGCATCGTCGTCTATCTCATCAGTTTCACCGATTATCCTAGCCTGTACGCCTCCCCTCATTTCGGGGTCAACCTTGTTTGTTACAACCAAGGCATCATACAGGAAATGTTGTCTCATTTGTCCCATATATCACCGCACATTTCCGATTCTGTATCATCAATGTTGTAATTCATGTTCACGTCGGCCTTACCCGTATTCGTGAACTCCACGTTCTTAACATATATTTTCCCGTGCGGAAGGTCGAGATACTTGATAAAATCATCAAATACAACCTGGATAGGCTTAAAACACTTGATATTCTTTATCAATGTACTTAACTTTTCGTCGCCGACAACTCCGTTGTCAAAGTTGGCATCGCTACGGAACTTCACCTTTACGTGAGGAGTAGGAACCCACTTGCTTATCTTTCCTTGTTCATAGTCAGCGTCCTCTCTGGCGCTAACCTGACCTTCTTCGATAAGTTCATCATAGGGATGGTCAACGTCCGTCCACATCGTGATAACCTCAGCGACAAGACCGAAGGTTTCCATAAGCATTTCAAGACCCGGCTTGGTTCCTCCCAAAGTATAATATTGAGGAAGGTTAGACACGGTTTCCCTAACCGCCTTCTCCCGAGCTTCCCTAGTAGCATACATCCTGTTGGAATCCACGTCGTTCTTGGCATCGGTAATATCATAGCCCATGAACCTAGCGAGATATCCGATAAGGTCATAATCGATGACATTGGCATCCCTGAGATAGATTAAGCGTTCCAGCTTTTCCACCAGCGGATACTTCATGTCAGGTATTCCCTTGAATGCCTCGTCCATGTCAATCCTCGGGGCGACTGAAGCGTAGTCGTGCTTCGAGTTAAACTGCGGACCCGGCTGTTCAGTCGTGTCAAGGTTTTCGACATACGGGCTGGAGAAGTTATAGCTCCTGACATGGAACGGCATTATGTAAGATGCTATTCCGTTATCAATATCCTCAGCAATCATGCGTTCAACTTCCGGGTATGTGTACGGATGATATACATACTCGTCAATCAGCTCATCGGTACTGGCGTTATCCCATTCGTTGTTGTGATACCTGTCAACATCCAGCTTCTTTATTTTCATGATACGCTTTTCTGAGCAAGGTGTCCACAAGCCCTTCTTGACAATATATCTTTTCGGCATATCGTCATGAAGGTTGTCATAAGCGAACACAAGGTCACCCTCCTCGAACTCATACTCGGCATTGATACAGTTCAGGTACTGCTTATACAAGCCAAGAGGTTCAATGTCGTCAAGGTGCCCGTTCGGAGCGACATACACTCCCTTGAAAACGTATCCCCCAAGCACATCGACCGCCGGATTTCCGTTGGCAAACTTGTATAGGAAGGCCTTTTCATTCACGACACTCAATACGACGGCATTCTCATATTTTTCATTGGAATAAATAACAATCCTCGTGCCTACCTTGTATCCGTGAGGAACTTCGGTTTCGACGTAATTGACCGCAGGCTTATCCTCGATTGTAGTGACGATAGCCTTTCCATACTTGAAGATTTCATAGGTGGACTTGCGGTTCACCATGACTTCGCTTACCAGATACTTGAACCATTTTCCTTCCGTGCAAGTCATCTTGCAGTTGTTGATGGCATAACCAGCAAGCTCCGGGATGCTTTTCGGGACAACCTTGTAAGTAAACATACGAGCTGTCAAGACGGTATCTACGACGTAACGGCCACAGAACTCCAACGGATATACTGCCGTGATATACACGCAGCTCTTCTTTGGAACCAAGTCCATGCGGTCGTGGACAACTACCGTGACTGTATCGTTCCCGTCAAAGGTAATAGACTCAATCAGGTTGTCATCGCCCTTCGCACTGGACGGGTTCGTCGAAGTGATATCCATGATGTTTTGGTGGCTATACAGATAGAACGGAGTTTCAATAGTATCGCCAGAAAGTTCCTTCCAATCCATGATGCCTACCTTGTAGAACGTATCTCCTACTTTGAGAACGTCACCGTCTTCAGGGGACACCATCGAATATGAATCTTCAAGTTCAGACCCTTCGTAGTGAAGCCATTCTCCCACAAGAGGAACATGGACGGCATCCAATTTGATTCCATATACATAGTCATCAACGACGACATCCACTTTATGCTTGTTTCCCAACGCCGTATTTATCCAGCCATCATTAGCCGGGGCGTTCAAAACGCTAACCTTCGTATAAGTGGAATATCCGTGCGGATATGCCGTGTGGATGTAAAGATATCCCGGAAGGTACTTTTCACTACGCTGATTCAGATAATAGTCGATGCTAGTTATCGGATTGTATATATCACGATACCCAGTTACACTCACGTTTCCGTAAGCACTGATGGTCGGTTCGTCATAGTCTGAATGCCTTATATAGCTGAACGTATCTTTGTCAATGACAGTAATCGTGTCAAACTCGTTCTGAGGCGTGTTGAAGTCGAACATCTCATACGGGCTTGTTGCTCCGCTAATCCTAACCTTAGACTGGTCTGGCAGGTTATGCTTTTCCGCCATCACCGTGACCGTATATGAACCCTTCTGGGTTTCCACAGCGTCCAATCTCGTAGCGGTTACTGACATCGTGTTAGTCAATCCTTTCAGGGCAACTCCTTCACCAGGAATAGTAGTCGCAACGGAGTAGTTTTCCATGTTCTTCAAGACGATGTCGTTTTCATCATACGTCGTATAGAACTCGCAGAAACCTGTTCTAGCCTTTCCAGAGGTGTTGTAAGTCGACATGTTCAAGAGGAAGTTTCTATCTTTCCATCCGAAGATAAGCCTGTTATCATCAGCCTTTTCGATAAACAGCCTGTTGAGTACATCGTTCAACTTCGTGTAATTGCTAACATCAACTGTCTCGCCATACTCAAGTTGAGACGTGCGGAAAACACCCTCCATATACTCATTGTAGATAGGCTTCCTTGCAATATCTGCAACGGTGTACATGTAAGAGACTATCGCACCGTTCTCTACAAGCTCGGCCTCTGTTTCAGTTCCAGAAATCGGTTTAATAACACGATATACGGACTTCGTTAACGGCCAGTAAATCATATCACCCGTCTTATATCCTCTGTTCGGGACATATTTTGAAATATGAATCACATCACCGCTCTCATCCTTGTACGCACACTTCAATACATACGAGCCATCTGACGGCATCCAGTAGTCCGCACTGAATATATCATCATAGCGATATTTACAAGTGGCTTTATGTGCTTCTCCATCGACAGAACCCAACACCGCCCTAGAAGTGTCATCCGCCCTGTTCAAGAAACTAAACTCAAACACGCCATTGGAAAGTTCAGGAACCGCCTTGTCAAACCACACATGGTACTTCGCCCCAGCAGTGTCCATCAATACGCATTCCTTGATGATATACAAGTTTTCATCAGTTGTTCGAGCAAGACCTTCTTCACCAAGTTCTATCTTACTGAGTAGGCAAAAATCGCCTACCTCTGGAACAACATCGCTGTACATAACAACGTCGTTGTCATATGCATCAGGAGTATAGATACCCATTGCGGCATCCATAGCATACACATCGACAACCAACGATTTCACATCTTGAATCGACACACGGTTTCCCAGCGACGGAAACTTCAACTGGGAGTTGTCTTTCAGCTTTCTAAAATATGAGCGTCCTTCGGACACCGAATAGCTTGCCGTAGGTGCATCAAACACATCATCAAACGCTTCTTTCCAAGACGCAGATTCCGTTCCATCGTAACGATACTCGAAGTAATAGTGGCCACCAGCTTCGATATCGATGCTCTCTGGAATATCTACAAAATTTTTCGGTCTAACGTCAACATAGTAGTCGGGTTCATTCGGGTCTTCTGCATAACTATACATATTCTCGAAGCGAAGTTCACCTATCTTCGTGTTGCCCCTAGTCGTATATGGATAGACAGTATCGCCTACGGAAACCAAGTCATCATTGAAGGAAGCATCATGGTCCCATTCTATCTTTGCCTTAACGCTGGAATAGTCGTAGCCAAGATGAGAATACTGCACGGAGTACCTATACAATCTGTTAGCCGCAGTCATCACCCTTTTCCGGGAAGCACCTGGATACAGGTCAATTACATTCCTCATTCTCAGCTTCAAGACATTTCCACAAGGTTCAGTTTCCAGCGTATATGCGCCAGACAGAGTAACATCCTTGACTCCGCTAGTGCCGACGACCTCATGGCTCTCAATCATAAACGTGTCTCCAACGTTGAGATTAACAACATTGGATAGCGTTAGGTAAGCATATTTGGCTTGATTCGAATTATCCTCGTCCTCAATAAACTCTACCTTTTCTATCCTATATTCCTGATAGATATACGAGTCCTTTCCGTTTACAAACTCATACAAGTCCTTGAAATAGAAGATTCCTGTCGGAGTATCGCCGTTCCATGCAAAAATCGGGCTATGGTCAGCGCTATCAACCCATACAAAATTCGTATTTTCAAGATATTTGTACAAGTCGACATCAATCGTATCTCGCCCAATTTCCTCCCTGTACTTCGTAGGAGCGTTCTCAACTTCGTCAATGGTAACATCGAACTTGATACTGTACACATTGGCGTTGTTAATCTGTCCGACGAACGAAACAACCACCTCGCTCACATCCTTCGGGATAAATTTAATCATGCGGGGAGCACCGTTCATCATCGTATTGATTGTATTCTTAAACGGGTCCTGTGAATTTCTCTGCGGGTCAAGAACCAAGAGGTTGTCCGCCTTGTTGATGTAGTATGGATAAACGCTGTTGTCCTTGAACTGAATGTAAATAACATCCCCGTCGTTCGATGGGTCACCAGTGCTGTTGCCGCTCATTGCATTCCTGAACACATCCAACGGAATAGTTTCGCTGAACTCACCCTCATAGTAGACATTGTTCTTGATGTACTTCAAGGCAGTCGTCGTATTGTAAGTAGCGTTAGTCCTAGGCAGCGAGAGGTAGTACACATACAGGTTGTTATTGTCACACGCAGACAACTTCTTAACGAATTCTTCGATGCGTGCCTTCACTTCCTTTGCCGTACTCTCGGTAGCAAAATAGTTGAACGTAAATCGGGTAGAATTTTCAAGGTTCCTATAAGCGTTGTTCAGGTAATCACTAAACAACTGCATAAGGGTAATAACGTCCTCTTCCTCCTTCAAGAAGTCGGGGACATAGTTCATGAAATCTACGAAGCGGAACAAACCGCCATCATTTACTGCAATAGGATTCTTTGCCATTATCGCCCCTTAGATTTCCCTGTCATAGGAAATCGTGATGTCCTCGGGATGTATCTCGCACTGGACAATTTCGTTATCCATAGAATAGTTCGTAATGTTACCATCCTTGTCGATAAGGCTCTTTGCAACCTTATACAACAGAATGTTTCGGACAAGCTTCACATACTCCAATCCGTAACGGATGTAGTCATACATGAAGTTTCCGTTCTTTTCCGACATGGAAGTTATAACATCGGTGTCAATAAACGCCAAGTCGTTTTCCTTCGTGACACTCCATCCCTTTATGGCAGTAATCACGTCATAGTACCTGTTTGCCTGTTCTACGTTACCCGTTCCACGAGTATCCTTGTAGATAGCATAGATAGACTTGAACATGGATTGCATCAACAGGTCCCAAATATAAGCAACAAACTTATCTACATCATCCTCGTTGATTCCATCCCTGATTACATATTTCCCATCTACTGCCTTAGCCAGGTACTGCTTGTAGTAAGCCGTTATCAAACCAGCCATTTCCATCTGGGAAGGAACAGGGAAAGTAAGGGTTTCCGTATATGAACTATGTCCCGGAGCATGATGAGTGTAGCCAAGAGTGATGTCAAATCCATTCTTGCTGATTGAACCAGAAGTGATGTACTCGCTGGTTGCATCTCCCATCCATGTCAACTCGGTCAAATCCAAGTCGGCATACATATCGTTAGCCGCCTCAAACGTGACGTTCACACCAGCAACCTCAGGGAAGGTATGTATCAAGGATGCAATCCTTGACCTGTAAATTCCCGTCTTGAAATCGGTGTTATCCTTGAGATACTTGTATACCGTGTATTTCAGCTTTTCCTTAATGTCGCTGAAATTGTTTCCACGATAAAGTATAAGTTCAAGCTTTATGTTGTAGTTATGGACAACCGGGTACACATACATGTGGTATCCAGCGCCAACCGTAATCATGCCACGACGGTTCAGTGCCCTCATGATGCTGTCGATTTCGCTTCCAACCTCGACAAAGTCATACGGGGTAACCTTCGCACCGAACACCGTATCCACATACGGGAGGGTGATGATATCCTGGAATGACTGGCCATGAGGCATAGCCTGCATGATAATCTGTCGATGATAGGCAGCGTTATTTCCATACTTATGAGCAAGTGCTTCGGCAACATTGTTTACGGCAGTTTCCATGGCATCCCTGAACTTGTATGCGGATGTCTTGTCAGGCATCTTCTGGTTATCGTATTGCCAGATATACATCAAGCCATTGACCTTGAATCCCGAAAGGAAATATTCGTCAGGAGCCGTCGGATAATACTTGTCGTCTTTCAGCCTGTAAAGGTCCTTGATGGCGGTGAACCTGACCTGGTTCATGTACTTGATGTCAAGCGTTCCGTCAGGAAGCTTCGTGTTCAAAATGTCTTCACCAAATGCGGTGGCATACTTGATATCGGCATACCTGCTGAGGAATATCTGGTAACTCAGCTTGTTCACCAACCTATCCAAAGTAGCATAGATTGACGGGGCATTGTTCTTGATGGAGTCGATACTTTCAATATCAAGACCACCCCTCACATCGCTTGTCAAAGCAAAGCTAAGGTCATCCAGCTTGATATCCGATTCATTTTCATACTCGTTACGGATATGAATGTTAGACTTGTACGGTGTAATTTTAGTTCCAACAACGTTGATGAGGTTTCCCCTTTCGCCGTTGGTGTAGAAGTAATGAACCTTCACTTCGCCATACGGGATGGCGGATTTTAAACCGTCTCCAAACCTGACCTGAACACTTCCGTCGTTTGCCGTTTCAAGCAAGACCGTATAGTTGGTCGTCGAGTTTTCGCCTTCGACAAACGCCTCGATATCGTTCACCTTGTTTTCAAGCGCAGGGTCAATGAAGCCTCTACGAGAAATTCTCCAATAGATGTTGCCATTGATGGCATCCGTACTGTCAAAGTTATCTACAAGGGAAGCATCTGTCGTAACACTGGTGAACGTGTTCTTTCTGCTTTCAAACTTGTAATCATCGGAATAGTTAGGGTCATTCTCGCCGAAATAATCGCTAAATCCATTATCGACTAGGTAGAATGTTTGGTTCTGACTACCGTTTGACACAAAGACCGTTTCCTTAAAATATCCTTCTGCACATACACAGTTTCCAGATACAAGTTTCAGCAAGCCAGTTTCATTAGGGTCGTTGTTACGGTCATATTCCCACTCAGAGTCACTAACAGCAGTAATGATACTGCTTCCAATACTGAACTGGGTGCCCATCGGTATAAAAATTTTAATCTTTCCATAAACACCAGTCTTCTTAGTCTGTATGGCAAACGCAGCTTTTGCCGGGACGGGCCTACGAATGCTGTAACCAAGCATTCTGGCACCAGCGTAAATTGCTGGCGTGTTGTAGGCAGTTTCCAGGAATGCGTTATTGAAAGAACTTTCTCCGTAATATGCCATAAGGTCAGCAACACCCGAGAAAAGTTCAATCATCATTCTTCCGTATGACGACGTACTAAAATCAGCCAACTTGCCGCCCTTTGCCTTAAAGATGGTTAGCAAGTTATCCCTGATATCGTCATACGATATATTAGTGTATTTTCGAGATATGTTAGTTGCCATAATAAACTGCCTTTATTTCACAAAATAGTTTATAATCTGGTAAGATTTTCAGACCATAAAAAAGACGGCGTAAATATATACGCCGTCGTCAAGAATTTATCACAGTCCTAGTTAAACCAGTTGCTGCTTATAGTTATCGATAATTGCTCTTGCCGCATTGGCAGTATATTCCGCCTTACGGAAGTTATTAACGATAGATTCACACTGAGCCTTCATTTTACGTAGACGGTTCTCGCTTTCAAGAACTGCCTTGTCCTGGCTAGCCGTAACAGATTCAGCCACCATCCTCTGATTGTTGTACTTTCCAACAATAGATTCCAGCTTGGTTTTCAGTGCGTTCTGATTCGTTGCTGCACGATAAGCTCCAACGATAGCTTCGCATTGAGCCTTCAGATTCTGCTGATTAGCGGCTTCTGCAAGCATCTTCTTATTGGCTGCTTTAACTATGGCTTCACACTTAGCCTGAGCCTCACGGTGTTTGACGATTCGGTCATAGGCTCTGTCAACAGATTCGAGACGAGCGAGAAACTCCTTCGAATAAATAGATTCCGTCAACGGCTTATCCTTCTTTTCCTCGTCATCGGAAGCAGGAGCTTCATCGACAGGAGCTGGTTCATCCTCAGAGGCAGACGGTTCATCGCCAATCGGAGCAGGCTCTTCGTCAGAAGCAGGTTCCTCGCCAGACGCAGGTTCCTCGCCAGAAGCAGGTTCCTCACCAGCCGGAGCGGGTTCTTCGGATGCGCCATCACCCTCGCCATCGCCAAGGTCTAGGTCGCTGAACGGGTCATAGTTGTCTTCACCAGACGGTTCCTCAGAACTTTCAGGAGCGGCGCCTTCACCACCTTCGGCTGGAAGTCCAAGGTCAGGCTCTGCACCCGGTTCTGCCGGAGCTTCACTACCAGCATCGAAACCACCGAGACCAAAGTCCGGGTCGGATGCCATTGCGCCAAGGTCATCTCCCGTGCCGACATCTTCTTCCGGGGTCAGATGAGTCGTGGAGTCAATCTCCGTCAGGCCATCATCGCCTAGGTCAGGTGTACCGCCCAGGTCACCTTCGAGACCAGAATCAAGTCCACCGTCGTTTGCCGGGATACGGTCATCGCCAGTCATATCAGCGGCAACACCGTTCGGCTGGGCCGGGTTGGTATTCTGCTGACTGAGACGAGCAGAAGCTTCCTTAATCTGTTCGCTGATGTATCCACCAATATCCTGCCTACTGTCATTCAGCATCTGGATAAGTGTACTGCCAACTTCGATATCCTCGTCATCGACTGATTGCTTATGGACGTTCTCGATGTATTCACGGAACTGGTCCATGTATTGGTCGCCTTCTTCTTCAGAAATCGGGTCAATGTCCGAATTAAATACAGCACCAGACTGCACAGGAGAATCAACATTGACATCCATAATGGAACGAGGGTCTACAACCTCATCACCTTCTGGGGTAGTAATCATGTCAATACCAGAGTCTTCCGGGCCGTACTGGATAGGACCTTCATTCATAATTGACTCGAAAAGAGCGGGCGAAGCATCAAAGGCCATGTTTGCTTCAAGCACCGTTGGTTTCTGTTCTTTTTCGTTAGACATTTTCTTCCTCGTAAAACGATTCATTATACACATAGTTTATAGGATTTAATCAACTGTTAAAAATTAGTTTTCGTCATATTCTATCTTAATATCAGGTACGCAGTACCCCGGCTTAGTCTTTCCGTCGATTTCAAGCTGCAAGTAGACATAATCCGTCTCCCCAGCAAGCATCGGATTGTAGATAGACCCCATCGGACGGCATATATTGTAGTTTCCTACCATGCAAATCGGATGGACAAACACCGAATTTCCGACATTCAACTCGCAAACCGCCTCGTACGCATTGATACAGGCGCCGTGCTTCAACGTGATTTCCGGGTCAACGAAGATTTCCTCTTGGTCAGTTCCGCCATTTAGCACGGTTACACCATCAACCGCTATGTTATTCACATCGGCGGCATTCGGGATTCGGCAATCCTTGATGAACCTCATCGGGAAACGGGAGCCATCATGGTTGATGAAATGGTAGATTACACCCGGCGCAAGAGTCAGCATAGGCTTCCTTGCACCATTCAGATAATATTCAGGATGACCATGCGGGCCACACTTGACTTGCACATCGACAGTTTCAATCAGCTTGTCGGTAACCTTTCCACCGGGTTCAGACTGAGAAGGCAACAATGCCCATGAGATAAAGTATCCAGTCGTTGGCGGGAAATTAGGAATATGGTAGACGATTCCATTCGGGTGAGCCAGCATAAACTTCACATCGACTGAAATCGTCACATACTGCACGTTATTCTCGGCAACGCCACGGTCAACAACAAATTCAGGGTCGTTCGTAAGGTCTATACCAGTACTCGGGTCGACAAACCTGATAAAGTCGGCTTCGGTAGGCATAAAGGTGTGATTGAAGAACGTCACACGCACAGGCGTTCCATCCTGCTTGTTCGGAATAGGTATCATCGGTTGGCGCACGCCATTCATGACCATCACGTTTCCGTAACCGTAGTCTTTCCACTCGACATTATACGAAGTGGTCGTCAGGCGATAGTCGAGCATCTGGCCGCTATTTCCAGCCACCGTCAAATAGAACGGGTGCTCCTTACTGTAATTCCAGATGTCATTCACGGCAATTACAGACTTCGTGTTAGTCGGCTGATGATAATCCACTGAGTTTCCTATATACAACCTAGCGGTATCTGGCTCCTCTGGTCGAGGTCCGACTGGATACAGACGTACGTTACTCAACTGAACATCAGGCGGGTCTTTCAAAACGAGCTTAAAGACACATTCGAACGAATACGCCTTGCATTCAGGGTCATCCGGCCTGTAAATACAGTACGTCGCACTGTCGCTTGCATCATCCGACGGTTTAGTCTCGCCGTTCAAATGTTCATCAGAGTAAACTGACGGAACGCATGTATCAATACGTTTGAGTCCAAGGCTTTCGACATGCGTTCCGAAATCCCCGTCTTTTCCTGTATACTTATAAAGTTCCAATCTAGCTGACATTTTTACTCCCCGTCATACATGTTCACTGCTGTTATAATTTGGGTCGATGCATCACATGCGAATCCCAATGCAGTTGCATTGTTCCTCTTTACTGCAACATTGTATTCAACAGCGATGTTTCTAATCAAACGCAAATAAGGCAACACAAGTTGCATATCCATCGGTCTATTATAACCTACACTATACAAAGCCTCGTTTGTATTCGTGAACAGCAACCCGTTGACAAATTTCAATAAAATATTCATGACTTGCCTTGTGCGTTGAGCCTGAATATTCCTGCCGTTTTCGACCTGGCCGAAGTTTCCCGAAAAATGCATTCCTTTCCTATCTGACGAAACCACACCAGCAGATATTGCAAGTTCCAGTCTGAACCTTATATCTTCCAGTGTATGAGCAGCATTTATGAATTCATGCTTGGACTCTTTTGGCAACGTTTCTGGAGGATTGTCGGCAAGCTGTTTCAGCATCGCCCACAGCTTATACTCAGTTTCCTTGTCGTTAACATCATGCTCGGTAGAATACACAATTCCCGAAGATATCTTATTGAACGCCTCGGCGAAGCTGGGTACATTTATCAAGCTCGATACGTTCAGTTTCTCGGTTTTAGGGTCGATTCGTGCGACTCCGCCCATTTCCTCGTTAAAATCTTGGGCGAAATCATTAAATATATGCTGCACCTGCTTATTATTCTGGATACAATTATTCATCGCATTTGCTGCGGTGTGTTGCATGTAACCCCGTCTGTATTGACACATCCTAGTGTACAAGTTCGGATGCTCGTATATGACAAATTCAAACGGGAAATACGGCTTTCTTGTCGAGAACATCACCCTAAGGTTGAATATATCGTTTGCACTGATATCGAAGCCCGGAAATTCACCACTAGCCTTATCACATTTCTTGGATATACTGGCATTAAACGAATCATAGGAAGGTATTTTTCTTTCCTCATCAATAACGACGGTTTCCTTTTCATATCGCATGATAGAACCATTAAATGTATCATGCACCGCAGTTATCAATATGTACGCCCCGACCAGATTCTTTCGTGCAAGTTTGATAGAAATCTTGCCAGCAGGCTTACCATTTTCCTTACTTACCACGGGGTTAAGTTCGTCGCTCAAAATAAAATCAATATAGCTTTTCAAGATTTTGATGTTTCTATCAAATCCATCGGCAAACCGCACTGGGGCATCTTCATCAGAGTTATCAGGCCCAAGCCTAAACAAAGCTGTTTTGACTTTCTTGTAAAGACTGATGATGTCTTCCGGGGTTATACTGTCGATGTCCTCGATTTGTATCGAATTATCCTTGTCCTTCGATACTTTACCTGCGCTAATCATATCATACAGGAAAGTCTTCATGTATGGGTCGGCTGTGTATTCCATCGAGGTAGTATCATCCGTATTCAAGTTGGCTTCCAAGAACTTATAGGTAGATGAACACAACCTATAAACCTTACGGCATTCATCCGCAGCAAGTCCAATCGGGTTAGGTGGAGTAATATCTACCCCATCCTCTTTAAGCGACTTGGCAATTAGAGCGCCAGACTTCGCAAGATTAGCCGCCCATAGGCACTCATCCATCTGATTGGCAGCCTGTGCTTGTTCGACAAGAGGAAACAATATTGTCATCAATTTTTCGACTTCCGATGGGCGCTGCATCATCGCATCTGCGACGATTTCATCAACCTTATCGCCATCGTCATCCTCGACTTCCTCTATAATACCGTTATCCAAGAAATACTGTCTTATGTCTTCACGTTTTTTGTCATGGTATATTTCATTGGTAGGCTTCTGGAACGCCTCTGTTGCTTGATACTTCTCGGATGCCTGACGCAGAACATCAGCCGCCTCCTCATTTGTGTCAGCCATGTTCCGAACATTATATAGTGCATCCTGTACTCTACGACCCCAGTCCTCCCTTCCATCTATGTACATGCGGAGGGTGTGCAAATCACTGGACAGACTAGACATGTCCGCATAGTTCACACGGGTTTTTCGCAAGTCTTCTTGGATTTCCTGAAAGAGACTTATGACTTTTTGGCGACCCTGTTCATCATCAACGTCATTTAGCTGAACATTCCCCAGACTACTTCCACGGAAGAACAGTATAAAATCAGTAATAAAATTACGAGTAAGGCCATCCATAATAGACGTAACCTCTTCTGGAACGCACATAAGCGTTTTCTGGTAAACTCTATCCAGAGTGTCTTGTAGGTCGCCGTTTATTTCCATAACCCTACCACTTAGTTATCGTCACTGCCTTCGTCGTCAGGACCTTCGTCGTCATCAGTTTCTTCATTTTTATTTTCGTCAGACTCCTCGCCACCGTCATCCTTCTCGGCACCGTCATCCTTCTCGTCATACGGCAGCCCGGTCACTGCTTCATAGGCAACCTTAGCATTCTCGATGATTCCACGGAGGGCATAAATGAGCTTGTCTTTGTCGCTAATCATCAAGTCTTCATCTTCGTTCGTTGGCCCTTCTGCAGCTTCCATTGCACCAGAGGCGTCAGCAGCTACTGTGCCATCTCCACACGGGCCACCGGGGACGCTTGACATCTCACCCCAGCCAAAACCCATAGGGAATGCTGGCCCATACGCCCTTCCGGGAGCGTATGCACCGATAAATTTACGGGAACCAAAACCAACAGTAGGTTGAAACTTAGGAGTCCCACCTTTCTTAATCTTGACTCTCTTGCGTTTTCCCACAGATTCTACGATAAATTTTGTATCCATAGTCCATCCGACATTATTCTATCATAGTTTATAATGTAGTGGCATGAATTCCCGCAAGCAGTATAAACTATTGAGTGAAAAAGAGGCACAAAATGAACCCATATAGCGTATTAAACCTAGAACCAGAATGCACCGACGAACAGGTAAAAGCGGCGTACCGCAAGTTGGCGATACAGTTTCACCCTGACCACTCCAGAACCGATACTTCCGACAAGATGGCGGAAATCACCGAGGCATACAATCTTATAAAAACAGAAGAACTCCGCAAGAAATACGACAAGGAACATCAGAACAACGCAGATTTCACCCTATGGTCAAAGCTCTTCGGTGAATGCAACATCTGCAAGAACTTCCATAAGAAGCCCGTAGACAAAAAATACCAGAAAAGAGGAAGGAATGTAACCAGAACTATCAGACTTAGCGACGAAAAGCTGTTCTGTCCAGGCGAGGTTACCATAAAGTATGTTCGAAAGTGCCTTTGCTACAACTGCTCTGGAACGGGCGCCAGCAGGTTCAGAAAATGCACCCACTGCAACGGTATCGGAAAAGTCCGCACGGTTGAACGCAGGGAAGACGGATTGCATGATGTAGTCCTTGCCTGCAAATACTGTAACGGACGTGGTTTGGAACCACAGGAAAAATGCACTGCCTGCAATGGCACAGGGTTTATCGAAAAGAACGTCACGCTTACATTCATGCATGACGGCAAACAGATGGACTATACTTTCGTTGGAAAGGGTCACAGCGGAAAGAACAATGGCGAGAACGGAAGCGTAATCGTCCACCTCAGAGGAAAGAAGAAATGATTTCAGGTCACTACACAGGGGAGCTTAAAACAGCTATCGACGATGCTGCCGCACAGACTACCGACAGGGAAGGGGCATTCTACTCGATTCTGAACAAGTATGGCTTCTATGACATCGACGACGAGAACAACGGGCTAACCCCGTGGCAACGAGATTCGGTTCCAGATTACAACAAGCGGCGCATGAGCGCACTCGCATCCGCAATCTCCGATATGATTAAGGATTTCCTTGGAAACGAGTCCTACGGCGTGATGACAACTAAATTGGAAGAAATCATCAACAAGCTTGATGGCTTCCTTACCTGTACCAAGTCAAAGACAGATACTTTGCAGGCAGGCATCTCCGCCAGTGGAGTTTTCGCCCCGGTCGGCGCCTCTGCAGAAAGCATGTATACAGCGAACGCTGCCGCAATGGGAATAAACCCGTATGACATCGACATTCTTCCGCCTCTCCTGATTGGATTGGGCGGACTTCCTATCAGCATGGGTTCATGCTTCCGTAGAGGACACTTTATGCCCGACTGGGCGTTCCTATATGACCATGAAACTAAGAAGAGTCCGACAATCTACGACTCGGAAGGAAGCCTATACATCGGTGCAGGTATCCCTCTCGACATCGGAGGCAGCACCCGTGAGATGGTTCTCAAAAAGATTTTTGCGGTAGTTACCGTTGACGAGAACGGCGAGCCGCAAGGTGATGTAAAGGGCGGCATTCAGGAAGAGCAATTCGAGCTTATCATGAAGGCATCCAATGCTGTCGTCGCAGGAAAGAGTTACAAAGACCTTGACAGCGATGTTAAAAACCTTAGCCTGACGGAATCACAGATTAGATTCTCGTTCTACCGCTATGTCCAAATGGCTGTGTGGGGCCCGATTGTCTACAGCCAGAACTGGCCTTACTACCATTGGGGCATGCTAAGTCACAACTCTTGCCCTGATTGCGTTAAAACTGCTTTGGTCAGCTATTTAAAAACGGCTGGTTTCGCTTGCGACGTGAGTGGAAACTATGCGACATCAGCATTTTTGAGTTATTGCCTACGAACTGGCATGTATTACCATCTAGGATACTCAAAGCCAATCTCGATAGTTCCGCTCAAAGGGGACAGGTACATTCTTAACGGAACCGTAGTCACCCAAGACAAGAACACAACGAGGTCAATTACCGTTGAAGGTGTTCCTCGTGACGAAAAACTTGCTAACTTATATTTTACTTACATTGCAGACATCCTTTCTCGACTGACATACGGGACAAACCCGGAGTCGCTCGACATGGATATGAGAAAACGCCGTTGCGACGAAGCAAACCTCATTTACAAGTATGTAGGATTTAGGGCGCCGGAGTACGGAACAGACCTGTCTCGTATAGACAACCGCTGCAAGCGAATCAACATGATTTCACGCAACCTGAAAGGCCTTGTCAACGCAAGAATCCTTGTCCACGAAAACGTCGCATCCAGTTTGCCCCCGGCAACCGACGTTACCATAGACAACAAGGCTACCGAAGGCGAGATGTCAACAAGGACTAAGAACGTGATTACTTACCTCGCCCGTCTGGCCGGGGTAAAATATGTGATGGTAACTTCGCTTTACCGTAGTCCAGAAAAACAGGCTACCATCATGTTCAATAGCCTGCAAAAGAGTGGCCAGCCAACCGTCGCATACGGTTCACGGGGGCGAGCGGTAAATGACGAGTACGCTCGCATCTGGTACAAGTTTTATGGAAAGGGAAATGACGGTCTCGAACCGAAGATTGCAAAGGACGGCTCAATAGTTACCGACCGTCTCGGCAAGCCTGTTTATGTCCAGTCCTACGCCAAGGGCCCCTTCCCTCCTGGTTCTGCAGGAGCAAAGGCTGCACTGAACGCAATGATAGCAAAGTGCAAGGCGTTAGGCTACGAAAACCCGGTCTCCAACCATACGAAGGACCCGAGCATTTCCCAATGTGTCGATATTGCGACTAGCGTATGTTATGCGAAGTTCCCGAAGGTTACGGAAGCACAGATGAAAAAATTCTCTTCAATCTGCTACATGTCATCCGAACCTTACAAGAACAGCCCGAACGGAAAACAGGACAATACATATCAGACCCTTCTGATGGATTACTATGCTCCAAAGGGCTTTGGGCCAAAAGAGGTGGACCCGTGCATCCACCTTGAAATCAGTCAGAAAGACCCTAAGCTGGCGATGTTCGATTCGGAAAACATGGACCTGACTCAGTTGCTACCAAAAATAGAGGTTGGTCTTGACAATACCAACCTGACTGACGACAGCAACTGGGACAACGCCTACGCCAAGGACCACAACGACAAACTTAACGCTTCTTAGGGAGCCCGTACTTCATATTCAACAACATAATTCCAGCTTCGGCACTGTATGTGTGGGCCATGATAAATTCAGGGTCTACATAGCCGTCTGGTGTCATCTTGAATTCGGAGCAATTTAGAACAGCCTCGTTAATATCCTTCACCTTGCCGCCGAAGTCATTTGACTGAGGGTTGTCATTGCGGAATTTTGACCAGTCGAACCACCTGAACCCCATATTCATAACCGTACGAAGGTCATCAATACCAGCTTCGTCAGCATCGAAGATGATGACACCGTTTTCCTTGTACTCTTTGAAGTTCGGGTTCGCCTCGACAAAGCTCTTGAAGTGTTTCAACCCACCGACAGCAACCGAGTTCTTGATAAAGGTCGAGTCGATTGCACCTTCAAGCATAAAGAACAGCTTGTTGAAATGGAGAAAATCTCCATTATACAGCTCACGCTTAGCGCCCGCATAGTTACGATAACGCATCTTTGATTTGCCTGTCAAGTCTCGTGCATCAAACTGGACCCATGAGCCGCCAAATCGATAGTACGGAATAATCAGACGACCACCATACTCGTTTCCAGTAGGTAGACCATACGCATTTAGTTTTAAAGTGCCATCAGGGTTCTTGTCCAAGAAACGTTTGTCCTTCTTGCAGACAAACCATTCCTTGTACACTTTTTCCCTTATGCGGCGTCTCTTACATTCCGCAAGAGCTATCTGAACATCTGGGTCATTTTCTTCTTCGAGGGAAACAAGTTCTCCATCCTTGAACGGATACGCTCCATCGACATATTGGCGAACATGCTTCTGCGTATCCTGTACTTTCCCGCCAGCTCCTGTAGTAGCAGTAAATACAAGTCGATTGAACAGGTATTTCAGTTCATCATTATCATAGAACTCCCACATTACATGGTGCATTGGCCTGCACTTGTAACAGACAAAGTTCCAAGTATCCTTGTAAACGTATGCCTTTCGCTCAGGTTTCTTAAACTCGCTATTAGGCATTTGTCCGCAATACGGACATACAAAGTTGTAAGAATTTACATCTTCAACCATTGAATACTTGCCAAACGCCTCTTCTACGGCTTGCGCCATATCAGCAGTAGGAATGTCACGAAAATCAGCCATTACGCAAAGTAGTCCACGTTAGATACAATTTTTACGCTAAATTCAGAGCTTGCTACGACAATGTTAATCTCGCTTCTTGGAGCATCTTTCTCAGTATTCTTCGGGTCCAAGAGGGCACCCGGCTTCACGATATAACCCTTCATGGTCATAAGGTCATTCGCACTGTTCTTGAAACGGCGAAGTTCAATGTTCACGTCACCGCCGATGGTGTCCATGAAACGGAGAGAACCCGACGGGAACAATCTCTGCCTTCCGCCAGCAAATGTATCAAGGCATTCAGCCTCGTCTTCGACAAAGAAGCAATGTTCGTCAATCTTTCTGGTAATTTGCTGGGTTCCACTGCCCTTGATTAGCATGCGGCATTGCAAATCGTTGGTGACCGTAATCGAAAGAGCCTTGCAGCTGGCAATCAACTTAATATCCTTCACGATACTGCGAAGGATTTCAGCATTGAAACCAAGACGAGCGACAAGCTTCAACTGTTCGTTGAAGATTTTCATGTACTTCTTGTCGGCATATACAGAATCGTCAGCCACGCCGATACGAGCGTCCTTGTCTTTACCAACGAAAATGATGTTGTCGTAATCCAATCCACGGATAGTCTTTTCACGGGCAACCTTGATTTCGCACTTCGGGAATCCCGTAGCTTCGGCATACTTGATGAAGTCCGGGAGAGAGGAAATCTGCAGACGAGGTTCGTCGAAGCAAACGTCGTTTTCAGTGGCGATAACATGCACCATCGCACTGTCGCAAATGCTGTTGAAGTAGTATTTCCCGGTATACTGTCCATCGCTACCCTTACCCTTGAAGATAAGGCCAGCTTTCATTTTCATCATTGAGTTAATTGTCTTCAACACATTGAAGTATTCTTGGCTAATTCGTATGACGCCCATATGAGACCTCTTTTTAATAATAAAATATAGTACGAAAAGACCCCTTTTGCAAGGGGTCTTAAAAAAGAATCTATCTAGCGACCTATCTGGTTAAAAAATAACCTTTCGCTGGTATCTATCATTCGAACACAAGGCAACCTGCTTTCCTGCCGCAGTTTCTGCAAAAATAACGGAACTGTCGTGGATGCTGCCCAGAAGGATGTTCATGATACGGCACTTCACAGAGAACGGAGCGAATTCCTTAGCTTCGCCAACTGAAACCATTTTGAAGATTTCGCCGTACTTGTCCTTCCAAGTGATGCCGACATTGCGAGTACCGATGTATTCAAACGTCAGCACGTCATCCTTGTTGGTAGTTGCAAGGTTCTCACAAAGCTTCGGAATAGCCTCATCAAATGTCGTACCTGGGGTAATGAACTTGGTTTCGCCATCCTTGAAGACCAATGTTTCATACTTGCTCGGACCGACATTGGCAACCACCGTGATTGTACCGTCACTAGCCATGATTGATTGAGACTTTTCGTCGTAGTCGATAGTCACTGTTCCCACGCCAATAAAGGACAGCAGCTTCATAGTGGACTTGCTCACGTTAAAAGCAAAGTTCGGGGTATTCTTAGAGTTTCCGGCATTGCTCATATTGTAACGAGTAACCACAGACATATCGTCGTTACCGACACGGAACGAAACCACCCCAGACTTTCTGCAGATGTCTACGTCGGCAAAGAAATCGCTGAGGCTGAACAACTCAACCATGTCACCCTGTTCCATTTCAAATGTGGCACTGGATTCGCCGAACACAGCTTCATCGAACGGTTCCACATTAGCCATTTCGGCTTCGTACGAGAATATCGGCTCGGCTTCTTCCACCGAATCGACTTCTGTGTCAGTCGCTTCATCTTCACCCTTTTTCACAGGAAGGGTGAGCGCATCAGGTGCCTTCAAGAATCCAGCAACATGGATGGTATCGCCCTGCCGCATGAGTGCAATCTGTTCGCTGTTGATACAGGTATTGAGTGCCTTACCAAGGAAACGGGCATTAAAGTAAAACTCGTTGCAGTCATCGAAGTCAGACACATCGTAGTCGCCAATCCATATCGGAGTCTTGATTTTAAGACCGCATTTCAGAGTGAAATACACCTCTTTTTTGCCGACAACCACCTTAACTGGTTCATCAGCAGTTTCCACACCAGCGATAAGCGATGCCGCATAACGAAGAGCCGGAGAATTTGTATCAAAAAGTATCATATAACTTCCATTAGTTTACTTTCTACATTAAAATACATTATTCTAACAAAAAAGACGTGCCTTTCGGCACGCCTCTCACCACTTTCTCTCTCTTTGGTAATTAGAACGGAAGGTCGTCATCCTTGAATGCTGGTGCATTCGGCTGCGGAGCCGGAGTCGTAGCTGCGGATTGCATCTGAGGCTGAGCTTGCTGAGCAAACTGCGGCTGCGGAGCAAACTGTGCTTGCGGCTGTGCAAACTGCGACTGAGCCTGAACCTGCGGCTGTGCAATCGGCTGAGCTGCGACGGTCGGTTGTGCAACAGGTTGTGCCTGTGCAAACGTCGGCTGCGGCTGTGCAAACTGCGGTTGGGCCGGAGATACAACACTCGGCTGAGCAATCGGAGCGCTACCCATTCCGTTCAAAGACGGCTGTACAGGAGCATTCTGTTGCGGCTGAGCGTTAGCAGCAGGATTGATGGTCGGAGGAGTCACGAACGGAGTCTGTGCAGGCTGTTGCGGCTGAGCGTTAGCGGCGAAGCCAGCAGCGGCACCAGCATAGTTACCATTCGGATTCGGACGTGCTGCAGGAGCAGACGTGTTCGGAGTGATGTCGTCAGCACCGCCAATAGCAGCGCTACCACTCTGCGACACCAACCAATCATTCAACATTTTTTGTGCTGTCTGATAGTCAGGAGCAAGGTCTTCCTTCTGGTATTCATCAAGGTCAACACACTGTTTAAGGATTGCGTAGACTTCCTCTTGCGTGTTAGCCAAGTTGCTCGGCTGGTCAACAAACTTACTGTTATCGTAGCTGTTGATTGGCTTACCGTCGATTTCCTTGCTGGATTCCTGGCAAGTGACAATGAAGTCACGTCCGCCAATAATCTGTTCAGGGTAGAAGCGGGAAGCCGTCTTCATTTCGAATGCGTCAGGGACGAATTCAGAATCCTTGGCATAACGGTTCGTCTTGACGTTGCGCCACCTTCTCTTGGCAACAACCTCAGGTTCACGAGGATAGTCGAGCCATTCGTTCACCTTTACGGAATGGTCCCAAATCTTCACGGCGCCATCGAACTCCGGGTTTACGTTATCAGCACGAATAAGGGTGTTGGCAACGTAGGAAGTTGACGCCTGATTCAACTGGTTCACCTTCAATTCAGCAGCAGCGACAGCATCGCCAGCATCTGCGGCCTTTTTGAGCATAGCCCAACGGTTGAACGTCCAGTCGCAGTAAGGACAGATACCCTTCTGCTTGATACCATCGTGGGTAGTCTTCAAGCACTTAAAGTACTTCTTTTCGCCATTTCCAATACGGAGATAATGGACCATAATCTTACGGAACGGGGACGGATTTACCCTGTCGTAGTCCAGGTTTCCCTGAGCGTCACGCTTCATGTTCGGAAGAATACGGACCTGAGCCGAATAGGTCTTATGGTCCTGGTCCAACCTGGTTTTCCAGACACGCTCGTCAGCCTTGTGTGTCGGTTGTTCGGTCGGATTTTGGGGGAGGGAGCCCGCAGTGGGCACGTAGTTCATGTCAATGCTATTAGTCATGTTATTACCTTCTGTTAAATTACTCTGTTATTAACCGAGGATTTCTCCTCGATTAAAGTTTATACAGTGAGCAATCGTATAACAAAACATAATATAACTTATTTCAAATGCAAATGCAAGGGCGCTATTGCATTTTTTTCTTCTTTTCGTATTCCAACGCTTCCGCCTGCTGCCGCTTGTATTCAAGCATCTTTGCATTTTCGGTCTTGTGCATGGTTTCTACGACTTCCCTCAGGTTCTCAGGAGTCTTGTAATCCTGTTCGTCGGCATGGAGCTCATTCAGGGCGTCCTCGATATCGTCGAACAGGTCGTCAATGCTCCATTCGAGGTGGGCAACCACCTTGCTCTTAATGGTAGCAAAGTCGAATACGTTCCTTTCTTCCTTGCTCAACTCGGTATCTTCCACCTCGTCTGCATGGTTCGGGTTGTAGTCGTCACGAATCTTGACACACTGCTGGCCGTTGTCGTCAACATAGGTCTCGGTAATCTGCTCGGTTTCCTTCTGGTCGAGAACCTTCTCGTATTCAACTTCCGAAGCTTCGGTGTACTCATCTGCAATGCCGAAGTAGCTCTTTCCGACCCACTTCTTTTCAGGAGCGCTCTCACGAATCTTCTGAATCCATTTCTTGTAGTGTTCTGTTTCGACAAGCTGGTAAGCCTTAGGCCCGGTTGGCAGGAACGGTGTCTCGTCAAGCATCTTGCTATGGCCCGTCGCAGTCAACTTCTGCATGTCAGCGTTCAAGAGAGCAAGCTGTTTCTTCTTTTCTTGCTTGTTCTCTTCAATAACCTGTCTGTCCTTTTTCGTAAGTGTGCATCTTTGCATATTATTTACCCTTCTCCAAACGTGCAATAATTCTTTCTTTCAATCCCGGCGGCAAACTAGACTTGTCAAGGTCAAGCCGCCCTTCTCGCTTAGCCTTATCGAAACCGTCAGCAATCTGGTCAACAATCAGCTCGATTATATCGTCAGAAAACACGTTCTTAACAAGGAAGTCGAGGTCGAAATATTCGTCCAGACTCGATACAATCTCGAACATGCCGATTTGTGAATCTGATTCATGCAAGAGTTGATAAACCGATTCTATGCATTCGTTAAAGTAGTTAGCCCGGTCCTTAATCAGCGGTTCAGGCATACTGAACAGGCCGCAAGTTCCGTCGACTGCGGACGGCGTCGAGAACATGGCCTCAATCTTTCCGCAAATCATCTGCCTCTGGTGTTCATCTAGGATAGTAAACATAAAAACCCAGTAGTTCAATCTACTGGGTAAAATATATTTTTAATATAGAATCTCTACCGCCTCTACTGGTTTTTCCTTCTTCTGCCGTTGTTGAGGCTGAGGCTGCTGCATCGGAGGTTGTTGCGCCTGAGGCTGAGGGCCTCGATACTGGTTCCTCTGTTCAAACTCTTCCTGCAACATCGATTCCTTTTGGATACTCTCGATAACTTCCATATCCTCGGGGTCAATATCGCTGATTCGCATGTGAGGCCAATCGACCTTTACATTGAATTGAACATCAGCCGAGCCCATTCGGTTCTTGCTAATCGTCACACACAGGAACCCTGCCTTTTTCAAGGCAACGTCACGCACGATGATGTAGTATAAGTCCGCCGTATCACCAAGACCCATGGAACCTGATGTCTGGTCCATGCCGATATCCTTCATGCGGTAACCAGCTCGTTGCATCTGCGTTCCAGTCAATATAGCCATATCCCTGTTGACGGCAATGTTTCTCAACTGTTCTGCGGCATACAATATTTTCTGGTAACTGCCTTCATGCGGACTGTATGTACCAGCATTCGGGCTCATGATACCAATGTAGTCAACAACCAAGAAGTCAATCTTGACGCCTTCCAGCTGTTCCAATTCGGCAATATAGGCCTCGATGTCATCAGGCGTAGTCTTACGGGTAGGCATCCAGTTGATGTACAAGTTACCAGGAGTGGCGAGTTCAGGGTCATGGGCATCCTGAAGTTTGACAATAACTTCTTCATCGTCCATCTTAGCGATGTCATAACGAGACACATCAAGAATGGCGCTAGTGACACGTTCCCAAATCTTCGCTGCATCAAGTTCGAGGCTGATATAAACCACATTGTAACCAAGTGTGGCGGCAAATGCGGCCTCGTTAACCATGAACATCGACTTACCACCGCCAGATGTACCGCCGACGACACTCAGACACTTGCGGAAATATCCACCACATGTTCCCTGTGAATCAGGCGTTTCGCTTGTAAACCGCCTTATTGCCTCAATCCTAGACGGAACACTCTTTTCCATGTTACCAAGTCTTGCCTTTGCTGCCCTGGCATCACGGATATAATGTATGCCCATGTTAGTATTAAGCCGGAAGTTCAACGCATCCTGCAACTTCGGCATAATCCCACGCATGGCGGTCGGGTCCTTGCCGTGCATGTGGAGGGCGTATTCCTCCATCAATCTTTGGGATACCTGAAACTTGAAATAATTTTCAATGGTCTCTTTCTTTACGTCGGGAGAGATTACCCCAATAGGCTTCGTAATCTTTAAGAGCTGTTCCTTCGCTTCGTCACTATATCCGGGATTCTGGTTCAGACCAGTAACAAGTTCTTGGGCAGTCGGGTAACGACTGTGTTTCCGATGAAAAGCATTAACAAGATGAACAATCTGCTTATTCGCCTTATCATCGAAATATTCTTCTTTCATCTTGTCAGTGATACGTAAACGGACATTCTCGTCCTCAAAGAAAGACCTCAGGACATAATCTTCATCACTCAAATCCGCTACTATCATATTACACCTTAAAGTTAGTTATTACATCAATATATAAAGATACATTATCAACAAGTCTTTGGCAAGAGAAAAAACCAGGCGGAATTACAAATATCCGCCTGGTTTTAATTAGGTATTTCTGTTACTTAGCGCCCTTAGCGGCGATTTCAGCAGCAGACTCTTCCTGCACATCCTCGATTTCATCACTGATGTTCTTCGGGGTGGCAGCAGCTTCTTCCTTCAACTTGCTCTTACGGGCCTTCTTCTTGGTGACTTCTTCCTCGCTGAGCGGAGCTGGCATCTCGCCAACAAGGTCACGAGCAAAGAGCGACACATCGTACATATACTGCTTGGCAATGTAATCAAGGAACTTCTGGTCCGTCATGAGCGGTTCCATAAATTCCCTCGTATTGCATTGGTCTGTATCGTCGTCCGTCCAACGGAATTCACGGAGAAGTTCACCCGTTTCCTTGTCAACATCGTAATCAGGACGATGGAGGAATGTACCCTTGTTGCCCTTCTGTGTTACAACGGCAACGCCAGCAGCGATTACATCGTCAACCAATCCATACCAGCGGTCAATACCACCGTTCGTAAGGATACGGTACTCGCACTTACGGTCTTCCATACCGTCACGTCCCTTCTTAATCTGGGCAGTAACAATCTTACCAATCTTGGAAGAACCAGATTCCTGCTTTTCCTTCGACTTGTAAGCTCTTCCAGTCGTACAAACAAGAACAATAGCATCGCTGTTGAAATACAGTTCGCAACCACCAGGGATGTTCTTCGGGTCCTTGTACTGTTCGAGGGAGTCGTAAACATGGTTGATGATAAGGGCTGTGAACTCGGCTGCGTTAATCAGCTTGGCAAGTTCGTTCTTCTTGATGGCAGTCTGACCCATGTCAGCCGTCGGCTTGTCCTTACCCGTCTGCTTGTCGATAGCCTCGACACGCTGCAAGGAAACAAGCGGGCCCCAAGAGTCGAACAGGAGGAACACTTCATGACGTTCCTTACGGCTCAATCCCTTCTGGGCATTCGTGACAAATTCGTTGATTTGGTGGATATACTTAGATTCAAATACCACGATGTCGTCAGTATTCACACCGAGGCGCTGGGCCAACGTAAAGTTGAATGCACCTTCCGATGAAACAACAAGGCAGTCCATGCCAGCATGATACGCACTGGCGAGGTAATAAAGGCCGATAAGGGACTTACCCATTGTAGACGGGGCTGCGATTTCCGTCATGTGGCCCTTCTTGATACCGTGGTTCAGCATACCGCTGAAAAGGATGTCAAGAACTGGGATTCCGCAACCAATGTATTCGACTGGTTCGTTCTTGGTAACGATGTTTTCTGCGAAGGCTTTGTTCGCCTTCAACCTGTCTGTCAATTTAGACATATCTTACTCCTGTCTGGTTCGACGTTCAACCCAGGGGGTCATGGTCTTCAGACTCGTTAATGTGTTGACATTCTATGTTTATAAGATTACTGGTGCCCGACCGAGACCTCATGGTCAAGAATCTTCTGGCAGGCGAACCTGTTCTCTCGGATGATGTTCAGAATGTTCGTCATCGAGTTAAGGTATTCTTCCTGTTCGGCAATCTTCTTGTTCCAGTCCACGATACGGGGGTCTCCGTTGATTCTGTTCATCAGAAGCGTATTATTCGTGTAACGGGGAATCGTCTTGAACTTGTGCTTGTGAGTGACCTCTGATAGAATATCATCTTTCTTCAACTTCATCTCACACACAAGACGGGTTTCCTCGTCCACAAGACGGGCGAAAGTATATTCATGGTTTGAAATATGTCTCAGGTACTCGACAATCTCTGGGACGGTCTCGGGTATCGTAATATACCTTTCCGCCATCGGCAAAACGTCATTGGTGAATTTATCTTTCGTCATTACAACTCCAAAGGAAAAATGGGAACCCTGCGGATTCCCATTAAAAATATATTGTTTTTCGGCTATTCCATCATTCTTCCTGTGAATCTGTCGGAATTTCCTCTACGGGGCATTCCTTGGTTCCCGGTTGAACTCCGTTGTCGATGTCCTCTACGGTTACGGCTTCACCCTTTTTCTTGCGACCCTTGGACTTCGACTTCTTTTCCTTTTTCTTATCTTTCTGTTCGTCCACCGATACAGGAATGACATCCTCGAATGCGGCAAGAGCTTCCTCGGCGATTGCTTCCCTATCAAACTTCGCCTTGATTTCAGCTGGAATGCTTTCGAGCATTTCACGCCACTTCTTCAGTTGCTTCGGTGAAATATGCAGTTCCTTCATGATGGCCTGCGGCTTCACACCATCCGTCAGCATCTGCAACAGATGCTGGAACGGTTCGCTACCCTCGATGACGTTATAGCATTCCCGGTCGTAGACAATCTTCACGGCATCGTCCGAGACAGGAAGTCTAGCCGCATGGATATCTTCAAGAACCTTCGGATAGTCCTTTCCGCTCATGATGGAAGCGATGACTCGGCCAATAAGCTCCCCATCAAGGTTGTACTCGACCTTTTCATCGGCAGGAGCTTCAACCTTGACTTCTTCGGCAATTTCCTGAACCTTCGTTTCAACCTCTTCCTTGGCCTTGGTAGCCTTCGGCGGGAACCTAGGGGTGATTTCCGGGAACTTGTAGAGGTAGTAATGCCAGAATGCGCTTGCCTTTTCCGTGAAAGACTTATCAGACTCTTCGTCAACGGCATCAGATTCAAGAAGTTTGAAGATACGGACGGCACATTCAGTAAACCTTGGAATCTGAGTCGTCAGAATGTCCTTGTTCATCGGCTGCCAACGGGAGTCAATCCATTGAGCTTGATTTGCCGGAGTGAACGGGCTAGACAACGGATTGCTGTTGACATCCTGCACGCTAAACATGATTGCGCTCGACACAGGGAATTTTTCGTCGTCCATGCTGTATGTGTTGTAATCCTTCGCCTTGAACTCAAAACCGTCATTTTCCCTGACGTATTCCTTATACAACGTGATGGAACGAGCGTGGAGCCTCTGAATAGCGTAGCTGACAAGGTTGCCGACGTTGAAATTGTCGTGCTTTTCGGTGTAGATATACTCGTCAGTGGACAAGAACAGGCCCCAGTCACCGTTTCCGCAATGTTTTAGGAACGCCTTGATGATTTCGCTTACCTTCCTCCAACGCTCGTCAGCCTTGATAAAGACAAAACGGTCGCTTGCGTCGATAATTTCCTTCTTGGCTTCCTGGAACCAGTCAGGCTCATCCTTCACAAAGATGTAAATTTTCTTAAACCCAACATTCTCGTGGTACTTGCACCACATTTTGAATTTCATCTTGGATTTGTTAGCCAGTCTGGCCAATAGATATACTCTTGGATTCATAATAGTAACCCTTAAAATTCAATAATAAATTACATTTTTTTAACAAAACGGAAATGTCGGACAGTTTCCTGCCCGACATTGAGGTATCTATATATGCCTTCAAACATTAAAACGGTGGGTCGTCCCCAAACGGACTGTCAAACACATGGTCAGCATTGATGTCTGGAATAGGCGATTGCTGCTGAATGCCCATAAGAGTTGCTGCCGGAACCGCAGAAATCGGAGATTCCATATCCTCCTGAATACGGTCAATTTTGGCAGCCTGTGCATTCTTTTCGTTCATGAACGTCAAGTTGCACATGCTGACTTCGGTCCTTGGGTGGAAAGCGTAGAATCCACGCTGGCGCAAATTCTTCATCAAATCTATTTGGTGCTTAGTGATACCAATGCCTTCCAGAGACTCCGCCTGCACAAATTCACCCGTACCAACACGGCTGCAGGCTTCGGTGATAGCAGACTTGATATTGTCCGGGGTGCAGCTAAGGTCAATGAGGGTCTTGTTTCTAAGGTACTGGTCAAGCCAGCCTTCCCTCTTTGCCGTCTCATAGATGTCGCCGCAGGTCTGGATGAACTTTCCCGCACCGTCCTTGCCCACGCAGGTAGCCTTGGGGAAACCGGGCGTTTTAGGGTTAGGAACACACATTCCGTGGATATTATCGCTATCGTCACCAGAAACGATTTTCTTGGCGAGATATTCAGACGGGGAATCGCACGAGAGGAACTTGCCATTGAGATGGTCGTAGAATACCGCCTTACTGCATTCAATCTGCATCATATCGCTATCTCTCGTAGCAACCACGATGCTAGTGTACTTATCCTGCAAAGACGATACAGCACCATAAATAATGTCATCGCCTTCCGCACCGTCAAGTTGCACAACGGTCGCACGATAATACTTTCCGAGTTCAAATGCAAACTTATCCTTGTAAGACTGCCACTCAGACTTAGGCGTCAATGCTGACCAGTCACTATACTTGCGTTTTCCCTTGTAACTAGGAATAATCGGAGTTTTGCTTTCATTCTTAGACTTCTTGCTTACTTCGTAAAGATTCCACAGAAGGTCCTGTTTTGCCTGAGAAAGTTCATTAAGAAAAACATGGTCCAGTCCACGGAACGTCGGATATTCCTTAACGGCAATTCTGTCAACCGTATATTCTTCCTTTTTCTTGTCAGGCTTTCCAATACGGTAGGCATAGTTTTCGGTTTCCGTGTAGATGTAGGTGTCATCGTGGTACACGATTGTATGCTTTCCGTAATAATCCTTGACAAAATCCTTTCGCCAAGAGAAACCGTCAACAGCAATGATGATGTCCAGCGGATTGAAACGCTGAATCAAATCATTCATCGCAGTAACCATCTTGTTACGCCACAGACGGAGTTCATCTTCCTTGCTCTGAATACCATAATCGTCCCCAGCCTTTTCAGCCGCCTGGACAGAATGGATAGCCTGGTAAGCAACTGACGACCAGTCGATAACCATAAGCCTATTTGTGTCATACTTGTAGGTAGTTGGGGTACTTATCATACTTTTACTCCTGATTATTGATAATATAGTATAGACCAATATGGTCTGTCAAGCCCAAAAAGTATAAACTATGAATAATTGCAAGGACGTGATATGGCTACAACTCTACAAAAGGAATATGCTCTAATTTACTATCTTCACACCGTTTTTGGACAAACCAACAACAACGGCTATTTAAACGAGTTGTATAGTGAAAAGAACCTCAAATCGATACTTGAAACCCTAATCAACAATAAAGTCAAGGACAAAGCAGGCGTCGATGTGGAAGAACTCATCCCGGCCATCCTTAGGCAGGTCAATACGGATGTCCTGACCGACCCCAACCATAAAAGTGCAAAATTCAACATACTTCCCAACAACCCAGTAAGCGCTCTTGAACTATACATGGGAAAAATCATAAACACCGAGCTTATCAACTCAAAACAACGAGTATTCATTGACGATATAACAGATGCAAAGGACGGAATGGCAGGATACTTCGTATCTCTCTTCACCATAAACGACATGATAAGCAGTCAGTTTAAAAAAATGGTGACCTGGGACCAGGACATGTCGATAAACGAAATCAGGAAGAAATTGGTCGAATTGTACACGAACTCGAACGCCGCCGTGATTCAAGAATTCCATGTCGACGTTCATAAAATAATCAAACCGTTCGCCCAGACACTGTTCGACAATAATTTTACCAACAAAGATTTTGCCTATATAGAAGAATACATCAAAGCGTACTACAAAGGCAACGTCACTGAAGTATCTATTGAAAACGCAATAAAGGCGGCTATCAAGAAGAAGAAAGATTCCGAAGGCTCAGATGAGCAGAGTGTATTCGAGCTTAGACGAGAGCAGCAGGAATCTAACCTTAGAGGAAAAATACTGTCTTCTACCAAGATAAGCAATTTTCTTGATACATCTTCCGATGCCCGCTTTTCGGGCACAATGAAATATACGAGAAACGGTTCTCTGGACGGTGGCGAATCCGCCGAAAGGGTAATTCAAATCGCACTAACGAAGCAAAATCGTGTCGATAAGGAAAATATTGACCGATTCAGTCGTTTTGTCGATGTATTGAACAAGCTGCTAGATATCGAAACAGAGGTCAGGGGAGGAGACAGTCCCCCCATTCCCCATGTCCGTACGGGAACATACCGTGCGGGAAGGACCAAAGTAATCAAAACTATACTTCTGACCGAAGACCAGTACCACGTTCTTTTCCCGGAATACTTTATCACGGTTGGCCTCATCAACGAAAAGGTAAGCACCGCTTCACAATTAAGCGGCACCCAAATGAAGAGCGGAGACGAGGCGACCAACATCGTTGACTCTTATACGGGAGAGAATAAATATGAGTATGACGACGATGAGTCATTCTCGTCTACGGAACTTACGGTCGATAAGACGCCGAAACTGGTGATAGCGAAAATGCTGGCCATCATCAATGGACATCCAGAGTCCGTGCCGGACACACTCACACCGACAAAAACGCCCAACTCGACTATATACGAGGTAAACCGCCTCCTTGTAAGGGAACTATGCAATACTCCTTACAATTATCTCAGGGAAATCGGATTCTTTATCGAGTCAGGACAGTTGCCGGAAGAGCTTAAACCCAACTTGAAAGCGTTGAGCAATCTGCGAATGACATACCTGGCCACATGTCAGGAAGAACATCAACAGCAGGCCGAACGAGATATCCACGTCAAAGCGCATGCCAATATACTTAGTGAACTGGCCCAGCTTGCTAACCTAGACGTTAAAGGCAAGTCAATGGAACGCAATACCAGCGATATCGTCCTCAAAGGCAATGGCTGTACGTTCATTCTAAACAACCTGCCCGAAGTTGTCAATATGATGATATCTCGCACCATGAAAGGCGAGTTCATCGCCTCAATGACATGCAACGACACCAAGATTAGCCAGAGCGCCATCGATTTCCTTTCCAAGGCAAACCTTCTTAAAAAAGTAAGTGCAACCGAATACGCTATTATACCGAATATCCAAGACATACAGGAGATTGTCGATAACCTTGACTGGGCGGCGCTTGACACCTATCATGACCGCATGCTGTCAACCGCACTCAACAACTGCGGCTATGTCTATCGTCTTAACGGTTGGACGGAAATGACAGAGCAAGAACGTCGACACTACAAGTTCTCATTTGTCACCGAAGCTCCAAAAACAAAGGATGTCGACTATGACAAGACTAAACTTGTTGACCTGTTCGACCATATACTGAATCTAATCAAGCCGTACATGTTGAAGATACGAGACACAAACAGAGTCATACACCTAATCGAAAACACATGCCGTGGAATTACAGGAATTCCCGAAGTCCAGGCTCCTGTGGTCAATGACGACACGATGGATGTAGCTGACGGAATGCTGAATATGTTCGGCACAGACAATTCTGCAGAAGAAGCCAACAAGCTCGCCGAGGAATACTATACCAAATATGTAATCCCTCCGTACGAAGAGGCCGTGTCAAATGCATGCAAGTCTATTCATAAAAAGCTGTCCGACCACAACATGCTTACCGAAATCACACAAAGGAAACTAATTCAAAGCTGCAACCACAACGGTGGCCTTACCAAGATAGTCAATGAAATCTTTGCTGGGCCAAAACAGGCTGTTTACAGCAATACCGCATCGAATTACATCCAGCAGGAAGTTCGTGACATCTTTACAATCGCAGAAGCCATCATCTCGTTGTACACGACCACTCGTAACAGCGTATGCCAGTCAGACCCAACTATCGGCAACTCATTCCGAGACCGTCAATACATCACAATCAATGAAGTAAAACAGATGGCAAACGGAACCACACCTAATGGAAAGAAGTACACCGAAGATGGAAGTGACTGTCCCAACGACTTCTTGCTGAACGCATATCTAATCGATATCCTGTTTGAAACAATATACCTTCTCATGGTTCAGTTTAACCTTCCTGCACAAACACAGTACACCGTACAGAATGTCCTTGCCATGAAAAATGTTACCGAAATGAAGCGGTATATAAATTCAAACCTCGATGTCAAGCTTAGGGACAAGGTTCACGACAACGGGCTTATAACCAAAATCATTAACAGAAAGAACATCCTGTTTACTTCCCATATGGTAACGATGCTCTCCGCCCTCATCGTGAATCATCCTGATGTATCTCAACTGACGACAGGGGAATACAGCAAGATTAACGGCCAGACAACCCACATGACATCAGAAAAGACACTATCGAATGAAATTGCCAATATCGCCAAGCCGATAGATGCTGACATCCAAGACCGCAAACGTGAAGAACGAATCAGAAGGTTCTTTGGAAGACACTAGAACTGGCGATGGTAATTCTTGAGAAGGCCCTCTGCGGCCTTCTTTTTCTTTTTCTCCAACTGCTGGGCCCGTTTCTCTGCCTTTTCCTTACGCTTCTGCTTGATGTCGTCAAGCTTCACATCAGCCGCAACCTTACCGTTGAGGTCTTCTATCGTAACTGGAATCTTGTCGGCATTGTAATAGTTCATCCTTTCACGGAAATGCCGAACCATGTAGTTCTCGTTAATGTGGTCTCCCAGTGTACGGCCATGAACCATGTATGAAGCATCATCGACAATATCGTAGCAAGTGGCAATTTCCTTGCCCGAACACTTACGGACGATACGACCAATAGACTGCATAATCATGTACATCGACTTTCCTGGGTCGCCAAACACAAGGTTGTTCAACTGCTTTACATTCACGCCCGCCTGCAAGCACCCGTATGTACCGAGAAGGATGTGTCCATAAGATGTATCCATATCCTGTCGGATGACATTTCGTGCGTTCGCCTTGACATCACCCTTGATGATGCTATACTTGAACTCTGGATGATGTTCCTGCAAGTAAGCCGCAACACGTTGCATCGGTTCGATATTGCGGAACAGAATTACCGTGTTCTGGTCAGTCGTTATCCTCTTCTCGTTAATAAGCATGTCAAGAATATCAAATCGGCTTCGGTTGCCAGTCACGATTGAATACTCCTCATCAAACTTCGAGTAGCAGATTGTCGTTCGGCAATCCAAAGGATATGGAACAAAAAGAGCAACCACCCGTGCAGGCGTGATAATGCCTTTCTCGGCTAGTTCCCAGAGGCTGACAATGTGATACTTCTTTCCAAGGGACGACTCGATATAGGCAGCTTCAAGACCCTCATCAGGAATTGTACCCGATACGCCTATCTTGAAGTTTTCCGCCGAAGTGCAATAGTCAAGAATCTGACGCAGCACCGGGCCACGGCATCCTTGACATTCGTCAACAATCACAGCATCGAAACGCTTGAAGAAAGACGGCTCCTTGTTCTGCAGACTCTGCCACGTCGTTATCACGATAGGTTTCAACATGACTTCCTCGCCAAGGTTCAGCTCGGCAAGCTTCCTCTTTTGGGCGGCAGTCAGCTTATCCTTCGAATCGCCGTAGATTAGCGTACAGTTATCTGGCGCCTCGTCCCATGAATAGTCGTCATAGAAGTTCTGCATCAACTGGACTACCAGCCCGGAGTTCGGAACGACGATGGCAATCTTCTTGTGTTCGACCTCGGTCATGTAACGGGCCATCACATAGATGGACAGAGACTTTCCTGATGCAGTACAGGCCTTCAACGAGCCACGACGATGCAGCATGGCTTGATAAATCAATTCAACTTGATGGTCGTAGAGGGACAGCTTGAACCCCTTCTTGCGGTCGTGGATGTTCAGCGTGTCTGCATACTTGATGATTTCATCCTTGGTCAGAACGACCTTCGGCGTGAACATCGACTGAATCCTCGGCGACAACTTGAACCCGATACCAGGAAACCGTCCTCTAAGCAAGGTGCAAACCCTGGCTATCAGTCCGATTGGGATACTCCGCTCTTCACTTTCATAGAAGTTGACATACTCCTTATGGTATCCATTTTTATACTTTTCCGTGTATGTAGCCTGCTTGTCCTCGTACTTGATGGCAGAGTTCAGGTAAGTGTAGACCTGTTTAGTTTCAAAGGCATTACCTTCGTATATGGTGACTTGTGCTAAGTTATCTCTCAAAAAGTCAAAATAAGCAATCATAATAAATGGATAAACTAGGGGTGAAATTGATGTTTTTCTAAACTAAAATATCTTTTTTACACCCGAAGTTTATATTTTAATATAAAAAAGTGAGAACATATAGTGTTACCTGGAGGCAAAGGAGATAAAATTTCTATGGAACTTTCGTTTTGGACACTTGACAGAACCCAACTTTTATTGTAGCTTTAGCGACGATGAATTCGAACCTTGCACTATCTTTACGTATTTTAGACCAGTTTTCCGAGACTGACAGCCGTTACTCTTTCGATAAAATGCTGATTCCTAACAGTATTTTTGACTTCATGATGTCTAAAGCGGAAAATGTCAAAGGTGTGAGCAAGAAGAACTTCGAATTTTTGCTGTATATAGTCAACACGATGTACCGCCGCTACCAGATATCCTTCAACATGGCTACCAAGCATAACTGGAAAATCGATATTGACAAATGGGCGGTCCCCATTTACTCCAAAATCTACGACAGGATACTCGGTTCCAACTACTTGGAATACGTCCACATTCTCGAAGAATGGGGCATCATTGGCCGTAGCCGTTCCTACATCAAGGGAACAAAGGATATTCCGGGAAAATGCAAGCATTATTGGTTCACACCCAAGTTTTTAACCTATGTCCAGCGTTATTTGCACACTAGGGCACAGGAAGAAGCCGGAGATATCAAGAAAAGAAAGGGTGGTGTCCGTGTAGTCATGGTGACCAACCCCCGTCTTTATCGAAAATTGGCCGAAAGAGCCGAAGAAGTTCATTCAGAACAAATGCAAATGCCTGAAATTAAGGAACTTTACGAAGACTTGACACATTTCAGCATCAATGAAGACGAAAGTTACGATATTTTGGGCAATCTTGTCGACAACGGCTCGATTCCTGTCGAAAGATTGACATCTGAAATGAATAAAGTCAAGCTTTTCAACAGCTACACGACCGATAAATACGCTCTTTACTGCAAACGTGACCCGTATGGCCGTGTTCATACCAACATCACCCAGTTGAAAAAGGAAGTTAGAAAGAGCTGCATCTACTGTGATGGCAAGCCGACGGTCGAAATCGACATCAAGAGTTCTCAGGGTGCATTCTTGTATCGTGTTCTTGACAGATATATTTCTAATTTTGATGGCCGAGAACATATTGTGATTTCTCCTAAAGGAGGGAATTCGGAAGCCTACTGGAATTCCTTTGAGGAAGACGAATGCATCTCTGCCTTCCACTCCGAATTGGATGAATACAGGAATTTGCTGGTTTCTGGTGGTTTATATGAATACTTCCTTAATTATGTTAACAAAACTTTGCATACGAATGTAGACCGTAATAAGGTAAAGAAGGAATTCCTTACATGCCTTTTCTGCGGACGCTTCTATTCTAAGAAAAAGCATAAGCTTGTCGAAGCCATTCAGAATCTCTGGAAGGAAAAGTTCCCTAACCTCTACAAGGCTATCCAGATTATCAAGCGTGGGCACTACTCTGAATTGGCCCATGAGCTGCAACGTACTGAAAGCCACCTCATTTTCAGCGTGGTTTATCGCAGAATCAAGGACGAATTGCATTGCCCTGTCTGTACCGTACACGATAGCATCATTGTGTCATCCGATGTTGCTACCCGTGCCAAGCAAATCTTCGACGACTCGTTGAAGGAATTGGAAATCCCGACCTTTACCGAGCAGGAACAGATGGAAGCAACGCTTGAAGACACCTTTATTGCTGACAAGACCTTGACAAGCAAGATTTAATGAACTATATTTATGAAAAAGGACTAATATCATGGATATTCAATACTTCAAAAATCCTAACATGAATGTGCTTAACTGCACGCACTACGACCTTGATGGCGTAGGTTCTCATCTTATCCTTAAAACCATCTATCCTAACGCAAAGTATGCCAAGATGTTTTACGGAAAGGAGAAGGACGCACTGACGTTCAGCACTGTCCCTAACATCAACCAGTATAACGCTATCGTGTTTACTGATTATACCCCGGCTGACTTTATGGACACGGTGCGTGCAACTGGTATTCCTACCTTGATTTTGGACCATCATGCTAGCGTCGAAAAGCTTAATGACCCGTCGAACTGCATCTTTATCGACAAGTCTGTCTGCGGCGCTCGTCTTGCCTATGATTTCTACCATGATGTAAAGGATATTTCCTATCTCGAAGAACTCATCGGTTACATCGACACGTTTGACCGCTGGGTTAAGACAGACAAGGAACGCTTCGAACATGCATACCATCTCAACATGCTGTTCAAGGCCAAGTACAACCTGAAATTTGAACCGTGGATTGAAGCATACAAGGATGGCCATACGGAATTCTCTGAAGATGACCTCCGTATCATCAACACCATTGAAGGTGAAGTTACTGACATCTATGGTAAACTTCAATTTACAGAACTTCCTTCTGGTGGCGTGTTGACGCACTGTGACAAGAGGTCAACCGAAGTTGGCGTCCGCATCGAAGACAGTGGAAAGTACAACTACTGGATTAACATCTACAATAACACCAAGTGCAACAACGTCGGCTTGATGTTCCGTGGTTACAACAAGAATATTGCATTCGACAAGTTTGCTAAGCTGATTGTCTCCTCCACTCCGGGTGCCCGCTCTATGGGTGGTCATGCTCTTGCTTGCGGAGGACAGGCTGACAACGAGACTGTTGCAATGGAGATGATTTCCAAGTCGATTCCGTTCATCGAACAGCAGATTCACGGCACTTTCCAGGTGCCTCCCGATATCGACGAGACCCTATAAACTCTTGGTGCAAAAAGCCAAGCAGTCAACATGAAAATTCTTCAAATCAGGACGGTGCTTGCAACCGTCCTTCTTTCTTTATGTATCGGCCAGGTTTATGCCTGGTCGCTTCTAGCAAACGCTGTCAACTCGGTTCTAAACCATGACATGTCGTTCGCCTTCTCGCTTGCAATCCTGTTCCTCGGTCTGTCTGCCGCCTTCATGGGAAAGTTCGTCGAGAGAAATCCGAAGGCGACCTACATCATGTCCGTGATTTTCTTCGTTGCCGGATTCCTTCTAAGTGGATTCGCTTGCAGCGTAGGAAGCGTCGGGATGTTCTATGCCTCGTATGGAGTCCTCTTCGGATGCTCATGCGGGCTCGGGTATGTGGCCCCGATTAAGACCCTGATGCTCTACTTCCGTCACAACAAGGCGGTCGCATCTGCCATTGCCATCCTCTCGTTCGGGTTGGCAAAGTCTGTTGCAAGTCCGCTGTACACATACCTTACTTCGAACTATGCTATCGACCAAGTGTTCTATCTCCTTGCTCTAATCTATACTGTTCCGCTTATCGTGACATCGTTCCTGTTCAGGAAGTTCCCGGTAAATTACAAGCCACCTATGGTTGAGACAATCGATATCGGAAAGACAGTTAGAACATTGCCTTACATTTCAATCTGGTTGTTCTTCTTCATTAACATCGCTTGCGGCCTAGCCTTCATCAGTCAGGAAGCACAGCTCTATTCTCACTATGGCGTGGCTATCGGGATGGCAACCTTGCTGTGTACATTGAGCGCTGTTTTCAATGCTGGCGGACGTTTCGGGTTTGCTTGGATTAGTGACAAGTTCGGTCGATACATTCCTTATATCATCCTGTTCGCATTGAGTTCATTGCTGTGCTTGATTAACTTTGGCTTTGCTGGACTGGGCCTGTTCGTTGTCAGCGTCATGCTCATCAACGCTTGCTACGGGGGTGGATTCTCTGCGTTGCCTGCATTGCTCGCAAGCAAGTACGGGATAACGAACACCTCTACAATCCATTCACTGACGTTGAGTGCTTGGGGCATTGCAGGAATTGCTTCCCTCTTCTTGAAGCAGCTACCAGTTGATACCTTGTTCATCACATGCTTCGTACTGTATGGTTTTAACCTTCTGTTGCTGTACCTGAGTAAGAAATAAAGTGGATTTGAGCATGATTATAGCCGACCTGCAATAGTGGTCGGCTTTTTTGTTGATGGAATAATATATTTTAAGCTAGAATAAAGATTGGAGGAAACCGATATGGTATCGGCTGGCCTTTTGATAACAGACGGCGAGAAGTTCCTTGTGGAGCTGCCGTTGCACCAGACTCCTGGTGAACACCATTTTGATTTGCCCAAGGGTCACGTCGAGGATTTCGACAGTGACTTTAGGGGCACTGCGTTTAGAGAAGCTAAGGAAGAGACTGGTTACGATTTTGATTCTTATAAGGACCGTGCATACGCATTGTGTAATGAACCTGTCAGCTACATCAAGGGCAAGCAGATTGTCCTTTACCGCCTTGATTTGACCAAGGATGAAATGCCTGGTATCGGCGAGTACAAGTGCCAGAGCTTCTTCCCGGACAAGAGGACGGGCAAGAATGTTCCTGAGGTTATTGGCTATGCCTACAAGCCGCTTTCCGAAATCAGGAAGTGGCTCTTCAAGGGTTATAGCCGCACGTTTGACAGGCTCGGTATTTTCAAGGAAGAATAATGTCACTGTTTGAAGTCATCGTCTATTCGCTCGGGATGTTCCCCATGCTCCTTGCCATCGGAATGATTGCGAGGGAGTGGTGGGTGTTCCGTAAGAACAGGGTCAAGGGAAGCTCTAAGCCCAAGGTCGAACCGCCTGCGCCAGTTCTCCCGAAGGCCGAGCCAGCAAAGCCTGATTCTGATGACATAGCGAAGAAAAAGCGTGATGTCGAACTCGCAGCGGAGATACGCCGCATCCTTGCCAAGTCGATTATACGTCAGGGCGAAGGTGAATACGACTTCGACGGAAAAAAGCTTACCGCAGCTGAATACCAGCTTCTTGTGAACTATGCGAAAGCCCGCAAGAAGGAACTCGATTCCTATGTGGAGCTGTGTAACAAGATAAGTGAAGAACCCGAGGCTGATTGCAGCGAGGAATTGAAGATTATTTATGAACCCATCAGCCTTCTCAAATTGGCAAAATTTGTCGAGGCGGAATCTGAAAAAGCAAATCGTTGGTAATGGAGGCAAAAATGAACAACGATAAAATTCTAAACATAATGGAGAACCTCTCGAAGGCTCTTTATGACATCGGTGCAACCGTAAAGCACATCTACAAGGAAGAGCATCCTGCAATTCCGCCTATCCCGACCACGCAGCCGCCAGTGCCGCCTAGTTATCCTAGGTACACTGTCGAACAGGAAGTCCCTTTCCCGCCAGCACCTACTTGCCCGTCGCCCGTGGTGGTCAGGCAGCCTGAACGCTATGGCGGTCTCGGATTCAAACCGCTTATGAAGCCGAAGGAACCCTGGTTTGACAAGCAACGCCCGGTACCTGGCCCGAACCAGTTCTGCAACATGCAGGACTACACCTTCCAGCAGTTGAACGGCAATGTCCCGGCGGAAGCTACCATCTTGGCTGACCCGTTCATGAAACCGAACCAGAAAGTGAATTGTGAAGCGGACCCCGATTATTTTGGCCTGGACTGTAACAAGGGCGTCCCACTGCGTATGAAAACCATGGTTGACACCGCTGATGGAAAACCAGAACCGATTAGAAACCTGATAAAGGAACACCCGACGGCTCTTGACACAGCTAAAAACAATGTGAAGAAGATGAATCCATCCCTTGGTATTTGTCAGAACCTGAGCAACGGTAGGATAGAAAAGAAAATCGAGTTTCTTACCAGAATGCTGCACGATATGACTCTTATGGGCAAACCGGGTTCTATGAGCGAGGTGTCCAATCAGCTCGTCGGTCTAACCTTTGCCCGTACCTATCTCAACTTCCCGCCGAATGAAACTGGAAAGAAATTCATTGTTAACGAACTTAAAGATAATCCAGTTGCACTCAAGGCTTTCAACGATGCAATCGACGAGAATGAAGGCATGAGAGCTAAGGCGATGGCTGAGCGTATGTATGAAAGTCAACGTGTCATGTCGCAAAGTGGTGTCAGTGTCGGAAAGGATTTTAACGCTGCGGTGAACAACTTCTTTAGCCCGAAGTCAGCTGAACCTACGGTTAAGGTGGTAGACTTACCGACAACTCCACAAGACTTAGTCAAAGCTGCCATGACAAAGAAATACCTGAAAAGTATCGACGCAGAGAAAACCGTAGGTAAAATGACAGATATGCTGGATACATGCAACAACTTGACGAAATCTCCCGCAGCCCAAGGAAACGATGTGATGAAGGAAGCGGAAATGTCGCTGACCGAGGAAAACTTGAAGAAGGATGCATCGGAGATAAAGGCAGATGACCGTCCAGTAATCCCTGCAGAAGATGAAACGACCGATGCTCCGGCTGAACAGCCGAAAGAAAACGGCAAGGAAAAGAAATTGAAAGCGAAAGCTAAGGAACAGAAAACATTAGCCAATTCTAACAAGGAGTAAAAAATGGCAACGAAGAAAACGAAGACCTATAACTTTGGAAAAGCACTTGAAGCCTTGAAGGACGGTAAGACTATCCGTCGTCAGGGTTGGAACGGAGTCGGTATCTTTATCGCTCTCCAAGTTCCCGATAAGAAGTCCAAGATGAGCCAGCCGTACCTCTACATCGACACCCTCGGTTTGCAGACGACAAATCCGAAGGCTCCGAAGGGTCGTGTACCGTGGGCACCGAGCCAGACTGACCTGCTTGCCGAAGACTGGGAAATCATCAAGTAAGAATTTTCCCCACACAAACAAAGCCTCCGTGTTTCACGGGGGCTTTTTAAATGTTTCACGTGAAACATTTAAAACTTGATTCCTTCCCTTTTGAAAGTCTTGTCAAACTCTGGCCATAGCCACTTGCCTATTTCCTTCAATGGAAGATATTCGTAGGAGCATGCTTCTGGCATTGCTGCGTTCTTCTTAGGGTCATGGAAGTATGACTTGCAGGAATAAGATGCCAACGGTGGAAGCTCTTTCAGGTTTATCCTGTAAAGCATCAGGTTGTTTCCCTTACGGAAGGGCACCTGCTTGCGGAAAATTCCCTTGGCATCGTTGTAATACTTATGCCAGTTGTACCCGGTTTCTTCCAATGCTTCCCTGAATGCGGCATCTTTTACACTTTCACCGTCGTTCTCGACGTGGCCTTTCGGTAGGTCATACTGGTGTGGCTTTCCCTTCTTGTTTCCTGTCGGAAGTTCGGCAAGGAATACTTCACCATCGGTGATGAGAAGTCCAGACGAGCATGACGGATGTTCCTCATTGTTTCTCGGGTCGGCAAATTCAAGCAGGGTCTTGGCTAAATCCTTAACGGCTTCGAACTGTGCCTTTGATGCAAGTATATGCTTGGCGGACTCGTTGAATGTATCTATGATGAATTGCGGGTTCATTTAGGTCACATGTTAAATCTAATGATAGTTTATATTCCAAAAAGACTAAAAAAGGAGCCTGCCTTGCGGCAAGCTCCCTTTCAGTTCCGTTTAAGGAATTCGAGTGATTACCACTCTTCTTCCTTAGCAGCCGTACCGAATGGACGGTCGAGCGTGTGGCCAGCCTTGTCTGCAACACCAACGGTGTCGAGAGTTACGCCCACAGTCGGACCTTCGTTAGATTCCCACGGGATGTCGCCAGTGAAGGAAACACCGAGGAGGTCGTTGTTCACGAAGCGAACAACACGGTAGAACAAGCCGCAACCGAGCAAGTTGCTGACAATGGCGTAACGGCTCTTCACGATGAGACGTGGGCTTCCGTCTTCCTGTCCTGCAGTCTTGCAGAAAATATACGGGATGTACGGCATGAAGATGATACCAGATTCGCCCTGACGTGGTCCCTTGTAACCAACGAGAGCGTAGTCCTGCCAAGAATAGATATCCTGGTAGAGCTTAATCTGACCGTTCAGGAGAGAACCAGCGTCGGAAACGCCACCACCCGGCTGAACAGCGGCATCCGTACCGAGGTAAGTCGGGATATAGATACCAGAGTTAAGGGTAGAGATTGCAGCAACGATGCTCGGAGAGCAGATTGCGAAGTTACCAGAGCCCATACGGGTCGTAAGAGAAATCTTACGGGCGACTGCGATAATCGTGTTCACGATACCACCAGCAATCTTTTCGGCGACCCAACGGCCATCCTGGAAGTTTGCGTGACCAGAGAGGTCAACGGTGATAGCGGCTTCACCACCAAACATCGGGTTCTGAGCGACAGACACCATTGCGGCGAGAATTTCACGGTCGATTTCCTGTTGGATTTCGAACTGGAGACCTTCGAGCAAGAGTGCTTCTACGTCTTGGCCATGGGCAGCTGCCATGTCCTGTTGAAGTTCGAGCGTGTAGTGGCTCTTGATAGCCTTGGTACCCACACGGATTGCACCACTTACGACCTTGATAGAGGCCTTCTTGATGTTGTAGTGGCCAGTATTTTCGTCGTAGTAGTCACCAGTGCCCGGCATGTCACCGAAGTGGTTGGTGAGGTAAGCATCACCAGTCTTGTTGGCAGAGTTCATAGCAGCGCCATCGAAGGACGGGCCACCGAACGTGCCTTCACCGTAGTTGGAGAGCATTTCGCCAGCCATCGTTGTCCACGGGTTGAAGGTGCCCTTCACACCAGTGTGGTCAGACACGAGGTCATAACCAATTTCCTTCTTGAGGCCACGACGGAAACCGACAGTCTTCGGAGCTTCGTCGTCATAGAGGAAACGCAAAGCGAAATAAATACCGTTCGGCGTAGTGGTCGGGATGGTAGCTACGGTCTGCATAGCGAGGAGGTCAGGGAACTGACGACGTACGAGCGGCAAAGCATACTGCTGATACTGAGCCACGTCTGCGGAAACGTTGGCAGATTCCGGGAGGAACCCCTTGTTGAGCTTGCACTGGGTTTCGAGAAGAGTGGAAACCACAGCAGCTTCAGCACGGGACTTGAGCTTACGGCCAAGGTTGGATTCCAAAATCGGAGCCCACTTGCTCGTAGCTGACTTAGGTCTGAACTGTTGCATAATGTTATCCTGTGCCATCTGGCACTGTTTGAGTTCTACTTTAAGTTTATTGGGGTATTTCGACAAAAAATTTTTTACCTCAAAATCTGCATTGAAATGAAAAAACCCTCCGAATGGAGGGTTTTTGAGGTGATTTTCGTCTGTATTTCGCTAGAAAGCGCCTGTTTCTGGTGCTGGTGCCATGTCTCCACCACCGAACTCGTTCAGGCCGCCACCACCGCTGCTATCGACATCGGTTTCTTCACCGAGAAGAACCTTCTGTTCGTGTTCACGCCACTTACGGTTCTGGGTGAGGTCGGAATCGGAAATGCCGAGACCGTAACGGAGGCAGTATTCCTGAGAAAGCGGGTTGTTCGGAGCGTCATCTTTAACAGCATATTCCATCATGCTAGAAAACACCGCAAGGCGAGTTGACCATACGTCGGCGTCGATGTAGCTCTGGAATCCGTTGCTTCGCTTGAACTTGATATCGAAGTTTTCTTCTAGCTTAATCTGGTCGCTAAACTCCTTTCTTGTGTTAAGCACCATGATGAACAGCCTTACAAGGGCTTGTTCAAACGGGGTTTGGTAACGGTCTACGAGTCTAGCGAAAGATACTTCCGCCTGCGTAACTTCACCAATCTTGCCGTTGGCGTAGTTGACACTGTCTCCTGCCAAAGCCGTGATACGACCTGGCGGCACCATCAAGGCGTTGACGAGGTTTCTCTTGAAGAACTTCAAGTCGTCGATGTTGCCTAGCTGGTCTCCGCTTTGAAGTCTTTCAATGCTTGAACCTGACGAACCGCCCTGAACAGGGATGATGAAGTGTTCCGAGAGGCCGATTGCCTTACCCCAGTTGGTGATTTCACCCGTTGTAGCGTTATAGTCAATCTGTCGGCTGAACTGCTTTGCCTGTTCCTTCATGGTCGCTTCGGCTTGCGGTTTCGGCTGGCCAGCAACGTCCACTTTGAGAACCATCTTTTCGGAACCCCAGAGAACACGGTACATAACAACGCTATCCTCAATCGTGTTAAGTTGGTTATGGGCCTTCACTGCTGGTTCGAGGATTGACCTCGGGTCGTTCACTCCGCCTGGGCCGTAAAGGTCGAGGGAGAGGAACAAAATCTGGTTCGGGGAGTAATCGATGTAGTTCTTGCTGCTATGTGCGTATGTTCCCGTGAGCATCTGCCTGTAACCGATAATAAGGTTGTCCTGCACGATTACAATCATGTTTTCGCCTGGGAGGAGGTTTAGTCCCACGATTTCGTTGGTTTCCTCGTCATAGACAACTTCGAGGAACAGACGGCCTTCGATAAGCATTTTCTTCATGTACTGCCAAGCAGTTTTCTGGAACTTGCAAATCTTTCTAAGGACATCCCGCTTGAATACGGTTTGAAGGCTCATCTTGGTAACTTCGGCGATTTCGGAGTATTCGTTGACTTGCAGGCTGCAAATGTCGCCTTTGTCGTCCTTGTAGATTGCCTCGTTGCAAATCTGTGTCAGCGATTCGTTCACTTCCGAACGTGTAGCGATGATGTTGTACTTCAACATTCTTTCCACGTTGTTTCGCCAGTAGAGCTGCACCTGATTTTCGGCGATGGTGTCTTGAACCTTTGTCGGGTCAATCTGGCCATCGTTAATCATGATGGTCGGCATGTAGGTGGAGAATCCGTCAGGTGACAGCCCGTTCGGGTACATCATCTGTTGGGAACCTTGACCTACTGCGTTCTGGGACCTTAGTATGTCACGGAAGGTGTCTTCGCCGCTAAAAACTCGGTCGAACAGTTCGCCTTTCGGGTTATTCTCGCCGTAGTCTCTCACATGCGTCATGACCATTGACGCTACATTTTCTGGTCTTTTCTTTTTCGATGCAAAAAGCATAATTTCCTACCTGGGGTACTTAAACCTGATTCCGTCGAACATCACGTAAAACGTCGGCTTGCGTTCTGTCTTGTAGAATGTTTTAAGCGCTTCGTTAAGGATGTTCTTAGACAAGAGACGCCTATTGTTTACTTCCGCATCGACTATCGTACGGAAATCGCACAAGTCCACTTGAAAGACTGGAAGGCCGTTGTATCTGTAAAGTTCACCCATATTCACACACTAAATTATATTTTTGGTGTTTATCAATAGTTTATACCCTCTTATCGTGCAGTTCTGCTGGAAAAATGTATTTTAACGATGTGAGTAACCATATAGATAGGGATTACAATGAGCAATACTATTGATTTGACTATGAGCGAGAGACTTGCAATCGGACGTTACATCAACCTCATCCGTTGCACGATTCCCATCCGTCTTGTTATTGACGACTTTAACGACAAGTTTGTTCCCAGTGCCGAGGAAATCAAGAAGTCTGGCGCTAAAATCGAGATGGGCAAGTTGGTCTCGATTAAGGATGATTTCGTCAAGTCGTTCAGCAAGGACGATGTTCCAGAAGTTCTCCGTGCAGGAATTTCCGAATTCATCTCAGGTCTTGAAGCGAACAAGAATGCGGATTCCGCATATATTGAAAGGGTCACCTCTGCATTGAAGAAGTTGATTTAATATGTTGATGTCCCGTTATTACTACATGATGTCTGATTTCTATGTCCATGCGGACGAGAACACGACATCAACTATGGTTGAGAACTTTGCCGAGCAACTGGACAAACTGTATGACTCCGGCGAGGCAAACAACACGATAGTTCCAATCTTTATTGTGCGTGGAGGCGATGAATCTAACCCGACGTGCAGTCTGGAACCGTTGTACTTTATTGCTATCGACGGGGTGCCTCTCATATTCTCCACTTGTTACCGTCTTTCTGGTGAAACACTGAAAACCATTGACGGTAATGCAGACGGCGGCTCATTTATAACGGAGATGCTTGCATACAACAACACCCATGTGTACCAGCTAGGGGCAATCGACTCGGTAACATCTGTTGACGACGCTCTGCAGCAGGCTACGGCTGGCAATCTCTTGGAAAGTGAGCAGATTGATGCCGACATGCTGAATACGCTTCTTATCCAGAACGAGATTGAGCCTGTGCGGAAGCTCAACCTCCCGAATGCGGGATATGTCGAGGTTTATGCCCTGACGGGTGCCGAGATGGATGCCTTGCAGAAGGACAAGAACTACAACAATCCCTATGGCCAGACTATTGTCGACTATGACAATTCAGATGGGGTGTACTACCTTGTTGGAATCGGCGGTAATCCAGCCATTCGTGAAGTTGCTGTGAAATGTGGCTCCGACGGGTTCATGTACACGATTTGGACGAACAACTCCCCCAAATACATCAACCGGGCTGCCGTTATTGCAGATGATTTCCCAATAGAAGCGATAGAAAATGACCTCACCGACATGACCAATGCCATTGGGGAGCATATTATCATGCATCTGAGGAAACAGAAACTCTTGGAGACCCAGGAAACCCACGCAATCAACGGAACGATTTAGTGCCACGATTATAAACTATTTTTTGATTAAAATGGTGAATTATGGCGATAAATCTATTCATACGATTGAAGACTACATATAACGAGTTCGAAGCTCTTGCTCAGCACTACAAGGAAACTTACGTTTTCGAAGCGACTGGTAGTGAAGCTTACGAGTCTATCCAAAATTATCGTCTTCGCCATTTCTTAACAGCAAATTGTCCTAATTCGACGGTTACGGCTAATTCCGGCCTGACGGTGTATGACGGAACTGGTATACTTCCATTAACAGGTTCGTACAATGACTGGACTACCCCGAATAGGCCGCCTAGATTTGACAATAGTAACAATCAGTTCAACACTGAACTTATCATTCGATTCGATGTGAACCGCACTTTTGCTGATTTGCGTAATAGTCAAGTCAACAATGCAGAGGCGTGGATTACTGTTCCCTACAGTAACGACAACGGTGCGTATTCTACAAAAGATGTAGAACGAGCATTTTCGTTCTTGGGGTATTCCAATAACGGTGAATATGTCAAGAATCCGTTAAACATAGTTCTTGAACATAAGGTCGCTGGCGGTAACGTCAGCAGGATTTATACCGACCCGCTAACACTTGCTAGTAGCGGGTTGCCGGAATGTTCTGATACGGGTAAACTATACACGGTTGAAACAGTTGTCGTTGAAACACAGACCCCCCATGGACTTAGTGTTGGTGATTCAGTCACTCTGTATAGTAGGTCTGTATCGCATGACCGTCTGTTTGGAAAGTCTGCTGGTGAACGGTATCTTGGTGATTTTATCGTTACGGGCGTTCCTAATCAGACTACGTTTACGTACGAGACGTATCATAACCCAATGAAAATCAACTCATCGAATCACCCAGAATATTACAATTATAACTGGAATGACTTGGTCTGGGAACGGTGGGTGATGAACGAGTATGCCGAAAGTGTGAATGTCGCTGCGAGCGGTTCGTCGGTGGTATTTACTTTCACCGAGACGGCTCCTGATATGATAATCACAAGCTTCCGTCACAATTTTGCCGTAGACGACGTCGTCACGTTCAAGTACAACACGTCCGATACGGTCCGCATGGTTGTTACTGATGTAAGTAACACGGGAAGCATAACAGCGGTTCCAGACGACGGTGAAACCTTCCCGTCTGGTGTAACATCAGGAACGCTGGTGTACACTCCTCGGCTCCCGTCAGCCGATGTCGCAGCAAACCTGTTGCATGATGAAATTGCACAGCCACCAGCCAAGAACCATATTAAGGAAAGTGCGATAATTTATGCGTGCCAAGATACTTATTATGCAGAGGGTTGGGATAGTGATGGTGGCCGATATGCTGTTAACGGTTACAGTAATGAGCTTCATCTTCGTAAGGATACCAAGATACCCATTATCAAGTTCCCTGTCCCGGCATATACGGGAGATGCTACCGATGACCCAAACCTTGTAGCGAAGGTATTCGTTTTTGCCACAGGAGCAGGCGGAACAAGTAATAACCAAATCTACTTGATGGGATTTAATACCGACAACTGGCATGAAAGTAACAATAACGATGCGCTTAACAATATGCACGATAGCCCGTGGGGTGGTGGCTCCTCTATCGGGCAGATTTCTGAGTATTTCTATGGCAACCCTGCTAGATTGTTTACGGATAGATATATCAAATTTGATGTTGACCGCCAGTACGTCATCGGTATGCTTAAAGGCAATGCCTTCAAGACGCTTTTCCTTAATTCAAGAGACTCATCAAGCGAAGATATTAAATTCTTGTCTCGCCATGCCGACGATAACTGGCCTTATATCGCAATTACGTCTGGAGTGTTTCTCGGCAAGAATCCACGCATTGAGATAGAAAACACTTATATGTATCTTGTATGTGATTCTATCGAAAAGTCTACATATGGTGGCGGACCAGCGTATGTTGCAACGGTTTCGAACAAGCTTTTTGATAGTTCTAATCGTATGTATGTTCGTAGCTGGGATGCAAACAAGCCATTTTTTGCACAGGGAGATATCATTGAAATTATGAACACCGACCACTATAACACAATCAGTGCGGAGGTTGTCGGTGTAGAATATAGCGAGCACAAGGTATATTTCACTTACAGTGGTGCGGAGCCTTCCGTAGGGACTGGCGTAAAAGAATGCGGAATCATCAGGAATCGTTCACGCATGATTTCCAGCTATGATGGAGCTGATATTGAGAATAATACAAACTACCTATCAGTTGACGGCCCGGTTAACTATGGAAAATATGGATATAATGATGGTAAAGTTGAATTTGATGTAATTCATGCTGACACATCAAACGATAGTACATTGAGCGTCGTGTATAATGACGGAAACGATTCATCGAACGAGATTTCTCCTGTAATCTTGACAGATGTTGAAATTATTGCTGAGGACGGTGGTCATGACCGACCTGCCGACCGTTTTCTGCATGTCGGCCCTGACAATGGCGTCGTATTGAAGGGCTTCAACCTGAACGACCTTAGTCAGAATGCCACTGCTGTTCTTGGGAACTCCATGTGGGAAAACGGAATCGGAGCTGGGACTGCGGTGACTCTTCTCAAAGACAATGAACATCCAGACGAGCGCTATTTCTATTATGGCGATGCGTTTGACCTTCAACGGACTATGCCTGTATATGGTGTCCGAAATGTAAACGGGGTGACTGAGTTTAAGGTGCTTTTTGACGATTGCCCATTCGTTAGGGGCGACATTGTTGCTCCCGTTGTTACAGGGCTATATCTTGATTCAAGCCATACGACTCCGTCGGGACTTAAATATGGCTCGAACTATTACATAGAACGCCTGACTGACGACGGGGTGTATACTTGGATTAAACTGTCATCTTCGTATATTGAACGTGGTGATACGGCGTATTCTGATGTACCGACCTATGTCTCTCTGAGTGCGTCTGATGTCGCCTACATAAATTCAATAATTCCTTCCGAAGCGTTGAACGCCCAAAATGCTCCTCTCGTGTTATATAGCACGATTACTTCGCTTATCGTACAGGATGGCGAGGTTGACACCAATGACTATTATAACAGGTTGTATCTTCAGATTGACGAAGAACCTCCTATTTGCCATGTGTCCAACGAAGAACCTCTGGCGGGTCAACTATTCTATCTTTATATTTCTGACTTAAACGATATCATCAAAGTAGGTGACATCTCTATGGCAAATGTTGAACATTTTCTAGGGGATAATAATGATTTCAGATTCATCAAAGTTCCGATAACTTTGAGTGAAAGTGCTACTCTTGATATTTATGATGCCGCTGGCAACTATACTTCTATCACCTTGGACGTTATCCCGCTAGATTCTGATATTAGGCTGGACATCACAGGGATTTCTAGTGATGTCGAATCTGGGGTCCATACATTGAATTTCAGGGTTAGCGACAGTGATTATACTTTGCTTTCCAGAAATGTAACCCAAATCAAAGGTGGCACTGGTATTTACACATCATTTGGTACTATTCCTCCGGGAAAAATAAGTAACATCGAACAGATTGGTGATGGCGGATACTTTACATTCGACCTTGTCCTAACTGAAAGTGACCTTCTCCAACATAGTGATGCACTTGAAGTGTGGGCTGGTGATATCAATGAAAATGACGCTCATAAGAACGATATGTGGATGGGGCCGATTGTTTTCCTCAAGAATCAGACATGCGTCGAAACAGGAAGTGTTCTTGAATATCTTGGTGTAAACCTTAACATCGACGACAAGACGTTGGAACTCCGTGGTCCAAACTACCGTGATTTTTCGATTGAAGATATAGCGTCCAATTCTGCAATTAGCATTAAAGTCCTGACACAGCAGAAGGGTGACAAGCAATTTGGTGTAAAGTGGGCTGGCGTTAATATCAAACCCGCATTCGATAAGTACCTGAACACTGTTACGGTAACTGGTAATCCAACAATCGATATTCAGCCAGAGTCGAGAAAGTTCGTGAAATGGAAGAAGGGTGTTGAATGGACAGAGCCAGAAGTATCTGATATTATCGCCAAGGATTGGGAAGGTACTGACATCTCCGATACCGTAACGAGCACTATCGACAATCCTAATTGGGACGATGCGGGCATCCATACGATTACCTACACTGCTACGGATTCGTGCGGCAGGGTGACTGAGCCAGTTACCAGGACAATTCTTGTAACCGAGTGCGATATACCGATACGCCTTGTAAAGTCAACCAATGACGGTGATTGCTCCACGACGTATGATACATACGAAGATATCGAGATAATGATTGCGCCTGAAAGTACGGTAAGGTTTAACCAGAATTTCATGAACAACATTGTCGAGTATCAGCTGCCCGGTTCGGATGAATGGATTACGGCTGTTATCCTATCGGGAACGCCTGACAGAAAGCGGTTGACTATCAAGAACCCCGGTGTCATTGCTTCTGGCATCCAACTTATTGTTGATGTTGGCAGCGATAATACCGATGTTGAAGCTTGTAGTGTCAGTGACCCGGTTTGCTTCAACATAGTCTCTAAGCAGGAACAGGATAAACCGCTTGATGTTGACGGAAAGGCGTCCATAGTGAGAAAGAATTCCAAGCGTTCTCGCTTTGAGGACCTGAACTTCGAACCTATCTACAACAAGGATTTGTCCTACTCATCATTCTCTATCACGGCTGACGAAAACAGCCTGATGCAGAATGTGTACAGTATTCTTTTGACTAACCTAGGCGAACGCCTGTACGATGACGAGTTTGGTTCAACCTTGGAGGAGAGCATATTCGAAATTATCGGTGACCTGAATGGAGAATCCAAGCTCCTTAACCAGTGTGTTTCCCTCATCAACAAGTATGAACCGAGGGTGGTTGTCGTCGAGGACAAAAGCTATATCTCAATCAGCGATGATAACACGGTAGTTATAGTTCTTTACATTAAGGTTCCCCGTGGTATCGCAAGAAAGATTGAACTGACGTTTAGGAAGGATGCATGATAGTACAGATAAAAAATGACAATACCCAGTACATATACACTCAGGACGCATCGAAGGAATACCTCGATGTGGCCAAGGCGCTTGGTCTTGGAAGCGGTGCTGGTCTGGCGAGTTACGTCACCACGTCGCCTATCGAGTTTACTAACGCCAACGGAGCTAGGGTCAAGGCTATACGCATAAACGGGTACAGCAACCTGTCCTATTACGTTATGAATGATTCGGTCAAGCTTGACATTAAGCACAAGGGCAATCTTGACAAAGAAATGTTCAAGACGATTATCGATGGATTGAATTTCTTTGAAAACTCCCGCATAAAGCTAGGAGACAGGGTCTATCTCGGCCCGTTCCGTGCGCTCAACTACGCCACGATGAATTCGATTACCGACGCTGCCGGAAACCATATCATGCTGTCCAGTTCGCAGGTGAGGGACGTTGCCGCTATCAATGCGTTACTAAGTAGATTAGATTACGATAATGGAAAAATGTACGAACCTCTTATCAGGAGGTATGTAAACATTCTTGCGGGGTTGTTGGATAAGAGTGTGCTTCCGATAGGATATTTCAACATGGAAAATTACCTGCGGATTATACAGTCTCAGGCAAAAATCTTGTTTGCATCGTTCGCTAAGCCTAAGTCGAGGCCGACAATTCTCTTGCGTAGCGATGGAACTCCCGGTTATGCAAAGGTCGTTTCGGCCAACGGGCCCTATGTGAATATACAGCTGTCTCCAAACATACAAGTTCTTGACCTTGCCAAGGAAAATGCCTACAACCCGTTTGTCATCGTTTCGCTGAAGCCGTTCCCCATCGCCCAGTCATCGTTCCCGTGGAAAAAGGTCATGTTTGGTAATACCGCTGTATTCATGTGCCCTATCATATGTAATGAAAATAAGTTAAGGACTCTTACTAAATCCATCAATTTGCTCGAATAACTTGACATCCTGTGGTTTTTGTGCTATATTTATGGATACTCACATAAAAACCATCAAAAAAGGATGTCAAAATGAAAAAAATCTTAACCCTCCTCCTTGTTTTTATCTTCTCCTCCGTTGCCTTTGCAGGCGGTTGGGACTGGTTTAATCCGTCTGCTGGCGGTACTGCACAGTTCCGTACGGGTGTGTCCTTCGACCATGAAGCCGAAAGCGCCGCACATTACGAAAACGTCCGTGCAATCATCAAGGGCAATGTCGAAGTTGCTGCCGCTTTCTATGCTGGCGAAGTTTCCAGCATGTCCGTCAGGACGGATATCTATGACGTTGCCGCAGTCGGCGTAGAGTTCACCGAAAAGAGCGTCCGTCCGTTCGTTCAGGGTTACAAGGATATCGGCAAGTTTAGCGTCGGTGGCGAATACCTCTTCGATACTGATACGAAGGTCAGCCGTTTTGGTGCCGAACTCGATTATCTCCTTCTCTCCGATATTATTCTTTATGGCGGTTCCACGGTCGATACCGAAAATTCATGGGAACCGTATGCTGGCGTAGTTTACATGCTTGGAAAGGTTGACCTTTGCCTTGGCTACTATGCCGTTATCCCGAAGGCTGAATATCTCACCTCTGGTTATACCTTCGACATTACCTTTAACTTCTAGTATTGGCCTATGCATGATATTAACTTCAAAAAGCTGGTTTTCAGGAACTTCATGTCCTATGGCGACATAGATAACGTCGTGGAGTTCCACCCTGGCTTGATTTATCTGAGTGCCCCGAACGGTTATGGAAAATCCACAATCGTCGAGGCTCTTACCTATGCCCTTTACGGCAAGTCTTACCGTGGTGGAAACCAAGGCGACTTGAAGAATACCGAAAACAAGAATGCAGACATGGTGGTTACGCTTGATTTCGATGTCGATACGGGTACTGGCAAGCAGGAATACCATATCGAACGTCGCATGAAGGCTAAGTCTCTTAAGACTAGCTTTACCATCTGGATTGACGGCCAGGAACAGCTGAAGAGAGCTGGAATGACCCAGCAGGACTTTGAAAACCGTGTTCTCGGTCCTTCTCTCCTGCTATACCAGTCCACTGTCGCCATGAACAGCCAGGAAACCATCCCGTTGCTCGAAATGCCTGCCGACAAGATGCGTAAGCTCATCGAGAATACCATCTCGCTCTCGACGGAGAAATGGAAGAACGCCAATAACAAGGTGTTGAGCGACTCCAATATGCAGTTCGATGTCTCGAAGAACTCGGTCGATAGAATCACTGCTGATATCAACTACACGAGCAATATGATTCAGACCTTGAAGGCCAAGAAGCACGAACAGATTGACGACTTGAAGCGTCAGCTTGCTGAACTCGAAGCTAAGAGCCCTGAATTAAGCGAGACTGCCAACTGGGCGAAGAAAGCGAAGGATGAAGCCGAGCAGCATGTTACGGAATACAACAACGCACAGGCTGAATTGAGAAACGTCATGACGAAAGTCAATGATATGTCCTCTTGCCTCAACCTGTTTGCTGACATTGAAAAGGAAACGAAGACCGTTGAGGAATTGACTGCACAGTTTAATGAGGTCTCGGCTAAGGCTGAATCTTACAAGATACAGGAAATCCAGGCGGCCTTGAATGCTGAAACTGCAAAAAAGAATGGCCTGACCAATAAGATTAACCTTCTGAATGCGGCTATCGCATCCAACAATCAGCGAATTCAATCCTATGACACCAAGATGAAGGACGTGACGGCAAAGGCAACGTCAGTAAAACCTGGTGTTCCGTGCCCTACATGTGGTAAACCGTCTACGGAGGCTGACGTTGAACATGTCAAGGAAGCATACCGTGAGCAGTGGCGTTCCTTACGTTCTGAACAGTATGTTATCATCAAGGAAAATGAGGAAAAGCAAAAAGAACTTGCTGAATTGGCGATGCAGGATTCTAACGATATGCTGGACAAGCATATTGCCGAACTTAATGCTACAATTCAGGAATACAACAATTACATGGCCACTGTCTATGGTCAGGTAAACGGTCAGTTGAGTTCTGCTAAGACCCGTCTTGCTAATCTGACAAACAAGGCCTATCGTTTCGGTAACGACATCCAGAAGATTCGTGGTGACATCGACGCCCTTGTCAAGAGACAGGAAGAATTGACTAACTGGATTAACTCGAACAGTTCCGTGATGGAAGCTTCCTCGCAGGCAAAGAACGCCTATTATCAGGCCAATTCTGCCTTGACCTCGAACAATAACAGCATCGCATCGTTGAAGGCTTCCATCCAGAAGGAAGAAAACAGCAACGACGACAAGGCATTGAAGGATTCTGAAACTCACTTTGCAGAACTGCAGAAGGAACTGGAAACCACGATGGCATCAATCAAGGATTTCTCCGACAAGATTGCCATGTGCAAGTACATTTCCTATATGTGTTCGGACGATGGACTCAAATCCTATGTCATCAAGATGTTCGTTCCGTTCTTCAACCAGGCAATCGAATCGAATCTTCGCCGTTTCAACCTTCCGTACACCATTACGTTCGACAAGAGCATGGACTACAAGTTCGAGTCAATCTACGGTGCGGCTCCCTGCTACGACATGTTGTCCCAGGGCCAGAAGCGCAAGGTTAACTTCGCTATCGCCATGGCGTTCTGCGACTTTGTGTTCCGTGTGGCCAACTTCAAGATTAACGTCCTGTTCCTTGACGAAATCCTTGACGTTTCCACGGACGATGTCGCCCTCAGGGAAATGGTGATGCTGGTACGAACCAGGGCTAAGCAGACCCCGACGATTTTCGCCGTCACTCACAGAGAAGCCATCATCCGGGACCTTTTCGACTACAAGATGAACATAGACAACAACGGTTTATTCTCTACAATCGGAAGTTGCACGAAGTTAAAATAAATGTATTTTAAATACGTAGAAACATCAGACAGGTACTCACATGAAAAGACTAATGAGTCATCAAGCGATTTTTGACATGAACCAAGCGTTCAAGAGGGCTATTAAAGAAAAACTCTTCACTGGACGTATTAGCAGTACGTTCAGATATGCGATGCACAAGAACATGGATGCTACCGACAAGGAAGTATCCGATATGCTTGAGGCATTCAGGCCGGACGATGAATATGCAAAGTTTATTACTGAACTTGGTACTATTGCCAAGAAGTTTGGGCTTCCTCCGCTCACGAACATGAAGGAATTTGAGGCAGCGGTCGAAGCTTTGCCGCCAGAAAAGAATGCCGAATTTACAAAGTTGGAGACAGACCTTTCCGACCGATACAAGGATGCCCTTGAACGCCAGAAGGATAACGATGCTGAACTCGGCGTATTCTTGAAGGAAAAGGTCGAGATTGAGATTGCCATGGTTCCGGCAGAACAGTGTCCAGACATCGTTGGCGACTCTGCAATCTACATATATGATTCCCTGTTCCCGATGTTCATCCCGGCTAAGGAAAGCGATAACCTTTCCGAACTCGTTCCGTATGAAACAAAGTAGGTTATGCTATGAAAATTAAGGAATTCCTAGATAACCTGGCCAAGGAGTTGCAGTCGAAATCTGGAATCTCAGTAGAGATTGTCGATGACCGCAATTTCCCTGGTGGATTCTATATGAACTTTACCGAGTTCAGTACGGCTGTCCTTAGGGTAAACCAATATGGCAAGTTCAGCATGCGTGGTGTTGACCCTCAAGAAGAAAAGTTTGCCTACCCGTGGAAATATAAGTTCTTGATTTTGACCGACAAGGCTATCGCCGAGTTGTCAAAGACGTTCCCGCAGGTTGCGTTCGATTCTTCGAAGGAAACAGAAAAGGCATTGTTCCCTATCTTCTGCTACCTCAACGTACTGCATCAGTTCTACAGAAAGAAGCTCGGAAACAAGAGAAGTTGGTATCCGAAATTCAAGGATATTGAAAGCAGGAAGTTTGAAAAGATTAGGCACACTTTGGCCAATCTTCCTAGCAGAGAAGCATTAAAGCTAATCCCGAAGGAAGAACAGGATAAGTTTATCGAAGCCTAGTAGTTTCTCCCTAATGGGCCCGCCATAGCAATGTGGCGGGCTTTTTTCGTTTTGCTTAGGGCGGGGGTTCTGCATCTATGGCACTTTAATTAAAATGTATTTTAATTATGAGATTCAATCCATGAGTAGAATATGGAAAACGCAGTACCGACCAATGAGGAAGTAACGCTTGACTTTGAAATCCCAGAAAGCGGTTACTCCTGGACCCCTAAACAGTTGAAAGCGTTCGACGCTCAGATGAGGAGCGGGAAGATTGACAAGGATATTTTGACCAAGTTGCTTATCGAGTTGAAAGATGTCCGCAAGAAATACGGAAAGGAATATCCCGTTTCTGAGCCGCTTGGATATGTGTTTAATGTTGTTATCGACAAGAACCTTGGTAACCAGAAGTGGCGTGGCTACACCCCGGACTGGAAGCAGGAAATGCGTGACCGTGCTGTTGAACTTCTTATCAAGCACAGTCACAACTTCGACCCGGTCAAGATGCAGACTACGAAGAATGTAGACCCGTATTATTACCTTGCCAAAATCACATTCTGCGCATTCATTCAGGCTCACAACAAGCTTGCTGCCCGAAGCAAGAAAATCAAGTTTGTCGCCCTGAATGAAGGCGCCATGAATAACTACTCGTCCATCGACGAATTTGCCATCGATGCCAACAAGAAGATTGACGAGGAAGAAAAACTGGAAAAGGAAAATGCCGCCAATGGTGTAACCACGGACGATATCGACATCTCGGCAATGCAGACGGATGACCTTGTGAAGCAACTGAATGACGACGATTATACGAATGGGTAAAATATGAGACATGAACTTTCAGTGGTCTTGGTCGTCAGGAATGGCGAATCAAAGATTCAGGAATGCTTGCAGCGTCTCGTAGGCCTTGCTGACGAGTTTGTTATCGTCGATACAGGTTCTACGGACAAGACTCTTGATTTGGCGAGGAAGTTTCAGACGATGGTTCGCCAGCCTGTCATTATTGATGCCATTGGTACCCTATTTCTTGATGATGAAGGAAACTTCGACTTCGGTAAGGCTAAGAACTACGGGTTTTCGCTGGCGACCAAGGAATATGTGATGTGGGTTGACGTGAACGACATGCTTGACAATGCCCGAGAAGTCCGTGCTAAGTTCGACAAGGCTAGTACGATGTACTCTACGTCGGACATTGTCATGTACACTAGGATAACCCGTTCGATGAAATTTCCTAGGGTCAGGATTGTGCGTAGGGAAACATCGAGGTTCATCAACCCGATTCACGAATATGTTATCGACACGGCTGAACCGAGGAAGGTGATTACTTTCAAGAACGAGTTCATTAACTTCAAGAAACAGCGTGATGTCTCTCGAAACTTGAAGGCGTTGATTAAGCTGTGGAAGAAGGGGCATTCCCTCCGTACAGCATATTACATTGCAACCAGCTACAAGGACACGAAGAATCCTGAAATGGCTCGCCTGTGGTATGAAATTTGCCTAAATGAATTTCCTTACTGGGAATTTGATGAAACGATTGCTGCTGCCGACTATGTAGTTGCTGATGCGTTGACAAAGGGCGAATTCGCTTTGGCTGATGAACTGACGATGGAAATGATAGAAAATATCCCGGAGCGTGCCGAAGGGTTCTACTACCGCTATATCTATAATGTCAAACTGAATAAGCTCGAACATGCCTTGAAATGCCTTGTCAAGCTCCGTGAGATTCCTCCTCCGGCAAGATGCCGCATTGGAATCAATACGAAGGCGTACAATGCAAAGGACAGGGAAAATCGTATCGAGGAAATCTGGCGTCAGGTCAAGTACAATCATCAGACGATGAATACCGATGCACGAGTCTACGACAGTGTCCAGCAGGCCATTGATGCGACTCAGTTCATGACGACGGTGTATTAGTCAGATAGCATTTGACATTTGCCGTCTTATTATGTATATTTATCGGCATGAGTCACACAAATCTAATTACAAAGAAACAGCTTAGCCCTGACCAGCGTAAGGGGTTGGCTGAAATGCTCGCATTCATGCACGACGATTCCCAGAGGGAAATGGTCCTTGCTGGTGCCGCTGGAACTGGCAAGACTTCCCTTCTCAATGTGTTTTTGAAGGAAGTCGTCAAAGATTTTAAATCGGACAAGAAGTTTAAGGTGTACTGCACGGCATACACTAATGAAGCTGTGCGTGTCCTTTCGCAGAGAAGTGGCAAGAATTACGACAAGACTATCAGTGGGCTTCTTGGCCTTAAACTTGAACAGAATGAAGACCGTGGCAAGGTTCTCGTAAGGGAAGGGAAATGCCATGCCTCCAAATATCGCCTCATTGTTATCGACGAAGCGTCGATGATTAACGACGAATGTTACGAAATGATTCAGAGCATTCTTCGTGAATTTCCTAAAATGAAAATCCTCTATGTCGGCGATGAAGCTCAGTTACCTCCTGTTAATTTGCAATCATCGGTAGTATTTTTCCGGGTTCAACATATTTTCCGCTTGACTCAGGTTATGCGAGTTTCCGCAGATAACCCTATCATCGGGCTTGTGACTCCTATCCGTGACCCGAGGAATATGCTCCGTGCGACAGATTGTTTTGAACATGTGGATAGAGTGAATGAACGTGGGGAAGGTGTTCGCTTCTACACGATGAAGAAGCCGTTCTTCGAAAACCTGTTTGCCGATTTCATGTCGGAAGAATACAAGGAAAACAAGAATTTCTGTCGCCTTCTGGCGTACACGAACAATGCTGTCGACAAGTCTAACTGCTTCATCCGGCGCCATATATTTGGTCCCGAGGTCGCAGAGTATACTGTGGGCGACGACTTGATTGTAACGGAAGGATACAGCGTTCCCGTTGTCGGCGAGAAGAAACTGCAGGTTTATGCCAACGGTGAGCGTTTGATGGTACTTGAAGCCAACAAGTATGTTGAAGAGGGCACGAACATTGTCTGTTGGAGCTTGCTTGTGGATAACTATATGGCCCCGTCGAACAAGAGGGAGAAACGCCATATCAAAGTATTGTCATCGGAAGGCTATCCGACTTACATTGCGATTAAAAGAAATCTCATTGGAAAGGCAAGGACGCTGTGTGCCGAAGTGAACCCCATGACGGGCCTCCCTGTCCACAACAGGCATGAGGTCTGGCAGGAGTTCTATGACTTCATCGACTCGTTCTGTTACGTCAATTACAGTTATGCAATGACCATCCACAAGGCCCAGGGTTCCACAATCGACAATGTCTATGTTGTCGAAAAGGATATCAATATCTGCGACTGGGATGTTGTCCAGCGTAACAAGCTTAAATACACCGCTTTTACCCGTGCATCGAAGAATCTCCATATATTCAATTAGTCGAAAAATGTAGTTTAATTACAAGATTATACGACTATTTATATGGATATTACACTTCTGCTGACGATTGATGCAAATGGCACGATAGGAAACGGGACATCGGTTCCATGGAATTGTGATGCTATTCACAAGGACATGGAGAAGCCTATAAAGGGAAACACTTT
>RHMF01000101.1_pt1 | contig 86611 bp, 104 predicted proteins | sample 5365151 | NCBI WGS metagenome assembly RHMF01 (sample SAMN10266501, study PRJNA497801) | feces metagenome | isolation source: feces | host: Bos taurus | place: China: Prairie of Fairy Mountain | collected 2017-08-14 | reverse complement strand
GCATCAATATCCAAACAGCATCGAATGTACTTTGTTCACAGATCCGCGATGCTCTACGCCTTTGCGAGTAGCTTTGATGCGCTTCTCCGTATTACTCGTGAAACGCACCTTCCAGTCAGCACGCTGCATACGCTCTATTTTCTGCTCTCTTGTCATAAACGAACGATTTTTGTTGCAAAAATAAACACTTTCCGTTATTCGTGCAAACGGTTTATGTTTATTTCGCACGATTCATGTTATAAAACATACAAAAATAGGGTGCCACGCCCGTGACACCCTACAATTTTCACATAAACAAACGTTAAGATACTCCTAAAAGCCGTTTCAAGTTCTTATTGTTACCACGTTGCTTCTCCTCGTAAAGTGCATTGATGGTCTCCTCGGTGAGTTCCTTACGTATAATGTTTGCTTTCAGCCCGAGGGCCAGCTGCCGGTTAAGCCTGTCATTCGTGCGCGATAGCGAGGTGAGCGTCTGCACCATCTGCTGCATCACATCTTCCATACTGCCATCGCCACGGCCCATCGACTGCACATTGCCGCTGTCGTAGGCACGGAAGCCGCGGCCTGAGTGGAGTCGGTCGAACTGTATCAGGCTCGACAACAAACGGGGATTATCCTGCATCATCGCACGTGTGGTGGCGCGACCGATAACGAGCTCGGGACCAAGTTCGCCCACAAGTGCCGGCTGTCCGCCCACATTGGTGAGCGTAGGCCGTGTCACCAGTCCGCTGCCATCGATGCCACCCACACGAGCCGAGTATACACGTCCGCCAGCGAGCACCTGCTGCACATTGCCGCTGTCGTAGGCCAGCATACTGCTCACCACCTTACCGGTGGGGGCAGCGGTCTGAGTGACGGCCTTGCCTGCTCCCTTCACCTTGCCCATAGCCCACGAGAGCAAGCCACCAATCAATGCCGAGATGACAGCCACCAGCGGTATACCCATCCAACCGAGTTCACCGATGGTCTTGGCCGAGCCTTGCGCAATGCCAAGGGCAGCATCAGCGCCCGTCTCCGTAGCCTGGGTAGAGATATTCTGTGCCGAATGGGTCTGCTTGGTAGTAGAGATCTGCGTCTCGCTCTGCTGCACAGCCGTAGCCTTTGCTTGCTCACCAGCCTGCACGATAGTCTGCTCCGTAGCCATACCGGTAGACACGATGGCTGCCTGCTGTGCTTGATGGGCACGCTCCTGCTGCTCTATGGCACGCTTGTTGATGGCGTGCTGCAGCTTCTGCTTCACCCAATTGGTGATCATATCCTTGGTGGCGTCGGCCAGCTCGTCGGCAGCGCCCCAGAAAGCCTCCGACAGCGCATCGGCCTTCTCCTTGGAATCGTCGATGGCCAGTGCCGCACCAATCTCGTCGCCCAACTCCTCCAATGGGTCCATAAACGATTTCAGCACTTCGAGCTGCTGCATCGTCTTCTCTATCATTACATTCGAGAGGTTGTTGATGCTCTCGGCCACCTTCTCGTTGGCCTTCTCGATGTCGCCACCGCTCTCTATCACCGTATCGCGATAGTCGAGCGCAGCCTGCAAGCGCTTCTTGTATAGCTCCACTTCGAGGTCGTTGGCCACGTTATCCGATGCCAGGCCCACACGCGAGAATAGCGATGTGCTGCTATCAATGGCCTCGGCCTCGCGATCGAGCGCAGCCTCACGTCCAAGTCCGCCACCCATGCGCCAACGCTGGTCGGCAACACGCTGACCACGGTTGCGAGCCTTACGCTGCGCCTCTGCTACGGCATCGCCGTATTCGAGGGTAGTGTAATAGAGCTGGCGCAGCTGTTCGTCGGTATACGATGAGGTGAGACCGATATCTTGCAATGCTTCGCGGAACAGCTCGAGCCCGTCGGCAGTAGAGATGTCGATGTTGAACAACCCTTCATAGATCGACTGCAAGCGTGCCACCTGCCCGGTGAGCTCGTCGCGGGTATAGTTCTTGATGATGTTGCCGTATTGGTCGGTAATCTGTGAAGAGAAGAAACCCAACTTCTGGAATGCAGCCAGGTACTGGTCGGTCACAAGACCTACGTAGTCCTCCTTCATCAGTATCTCGCGCACCTCCTCCTGCATCTTGAGCGTAGACTCCTGTATCTTCACGCGGTCTGTTTCGAGGTTTTTCCAGATGGCATCGTCCTGTGCCTCGCCAAACTTGCGGAGATAATCACCTGTCTTCTTTAGGTCCTTACTCCAAAGGTTTTCGAGTGCAGCCGTCGTAGCCTCTGTCTGCGAGATGTTCTCCATTTCGAGCTTCTGCAACTCAGCACTCCACGCACCAGCTGCACCCTTATCTCCGTGGAGGTACGAGCGTGCCGCAATCTGCGTTTCGAGTTGTCTGTTGCCCAATTTCTCCAACATCAATCCGCGCTCGGTAGGCGTGATCTTACCCTCCTCTGCCATTTTATTGATGACCTGCTCTTGCTGACGATAGAACACCTCGATGGCCGACATCACGGCCTTGTATTCATCGCGTGCCCAGCGCAGCTCCTTGTTCTCACGTTTGTTCTTCTCAGACTCCGACTCATTCTCTACAATCTGATACGGAGCACCACTCTCATCAGGCTCTGTGAAGCCCTTGATGATGGGGTCATACTTCTTGGAAATCTCCAATATCTGATTCTGCTGGCGATAGTACACGTCATAGAATGTGCCGAGGCTGTTGATGACAGTGGCTATCTCTCCGCCACCGGCACCCTGCTTGGTGAGCGCATCCATATAGGGCTTCATCAGTCCGTAGCGATCACCGTACACCTTGGTCCACTCATCCTTGGCTGTGTATGCCGGTATGCGCTTGGCATAGTCCTCCTGCGCTCCCTTCTGTATCTCCGAGGTGAGGTGATGGCCCATGGCCTGCAAACCGTACTTGTTGAACACCTCCTGTATGTCGCTACGGCTATCGGCGAGTTTCTTCATTGTCTCTATGCCTATCTCGTCCAAGGCCGAGTTCTTTGCCTTCAGCGCGATGGACTGACGCAGCTTGGTGTTGACGGTTTCGTGTGCTGTCGCTAGGTCGGCCAGCGAGGTCTTCTCGGTGATGAGATTGGGCAGATACTTGCCGTACTGCTTGTTGATCTCGGTCATCAGGTCCTTATACTCCTTGGTGCCCTTCTTCGCGTTCTTCAGCTTGTTGAAGAGGAAGTCCACCTGTATGGCTCCAGCCGATGAGTTATGCTCAAACGTGGCAAAGCTCTCGTTGAGCGCACGCATATCCTTCTCCACTTCGGAGAGCTCAGTCTTCGCTTTCACCAGCTTGATGACCAGCGTAGCAATGGCCGATGCTGCAAGAATAAATACATTGCTCTTCAACAGCGCCGTTACACCCTTGATGGCAAAACCAAATCGGGTAGTGGCGGCTGTGGCGCCTGCTGCTGCACGGGTGGATGTTGATAGCGCAAGACCTAGGCTACGGAATGCCGGGGCCACGCTACCCTTGATAAGGGCTGGTATAGCAAGCAACCCCTTGAACGATAGTCCCACAGCGATGAATGGCAGCATATTAGCCAGCAACTTCAAGGTACCTACGAGTACCTGCATTGAATATTCCAGGGTGGTGAGGAAAAGTTTGTTTTGCTGCAGCGCGTTGCTGAGGTCAAACAGCTGCTGTGCCAGGTCCTTCACTACGCCTACATTGGCGGAGTTGACAAACATCTTCTCCCACGAGTTGCGCATACGCTCCATGATGGCGGCTGCATTCTCGTTCTTCACGTTATACTCGTTGGTAACGCTGATAGCCTGTCCGAAGGCGTCGCGCGAAATCTCCAACTGCTCTTTCACCAGTCCGATATTCGATGCCAGGGTCGAGAGCGATGCCGTCAGTCGGGCGCCATCACTACCAAGGTCCTTCATCAATGGGGCCAACATGGATAGTCCGCCCTTCTGACTCAATGCTTCCAGCACCGTCACCACGGCATTGGCAGTCTCGCCCATAGTGAGCATCTGGTGCAATGCCTCCTCGTCTACACCGGCGGCCTTCGCTACCGTCTTGTAGTGGGTCTGCAGCTGCACGATGAACTTATTGAGCGCCGTGGCCGATACTTCGAGTTCCTGACCCGTAGCATCTGAGGCCGCACCGAAAGCAAGCAGCTCGGCAGTAGTCAGATGAGCCTGCGTGGCGATACCCGAGAGGCGCTGTGCGTAGTCGGAGATAAACCTTCCGCTGGCCGTTGACGACTGCGACAGCTCATTGATGGCCGAGCCCGTAGCGAGCAAGGCCTTCTCCACACCCATCTTGTTCGATGTGCCCATGACATCGCCCATCTTGGCGAGCTGCAAAATGGCATCCTCACCCAGGTCCTCACCAAGCGCCACCTTCAACTGGTTAGCCGCACGGACGAAGCCCAGCACCGCATCGGCGCCACCGCCACCAATACCCAAGCGACCCGCCTCATAGGCGAGATCATGAAGCTCCTGTACGGAGGTACGCGTATCGATCTTGTTGATGTTCTCAGAGAGCAGCGCCACGTTGTTAGCCGATAGACCGGTCGTCTTCTGTATGTCGGCCAACTGATCAGAAAACTCCAAGTTCTTTTGCGCTACCGATGACAGCGCATTCTTGATGAGGTTGAAGCCCCCATAGACCGATACATAGGCCGTCAAACGTTTGATGACGGACTTTATAGCTCCGTCTTGACGCCTCCACTGACCGGTGATACTTCCTATCTGATTATCGATCTTCTGATATATAACTTGCAGCCTATTTAGTTCCGTAGCATAATTCTTACCTTCTTTGGCCAACTTCTCGGGGTCAAGAGCATACATCTGACGACGGGTTTCCTTCAATGCCTTCTCCAATTTGAGCAACGAGGTTTTACCTAATTCGTTGACTATATTGTTTAAGTCAATATAAGCCGCCTTGTTCTGACGAACGGCACGCTCAAGCATTTGATGTTCCTTGGCCTTTGCTTTATAATCATCGGTATCTATCTGACCCGCACGCTCCATCTGTTCGAGTTCGTGCCGGAGTTCTTTCGACCGATTTTTTATAATCGCCATTGCATCCAAAGCCTGCTTGCCATCCATGGTGATGACTACGTGGGCTGTAGAAGTGCTGTTTTTACCCATATACTATATATTATTCGTTATACTTTCCTAAATTCAATTCCAGCCCATCGATCGAGTTTATTACAACTACCTGCGCCTCATACTTGTAGCGGTTGGCCATATAGGTGCGCATACGTGCTGCCTGGTGGCGGAACTCCATCGCGATAGCCGGACGCTGCGTGCTACCCTCAGCAGGATTCCACGACGACATATAGCGAATGTCGTGATCGGCGCTCAGCGTGCGGTTGACCTTACTGATAGGTCGGCCCTTGCCCACACCCATATCCACAAAGTTGAGGTAGTAGTTATACATGAAGTCCACGGCCCAGTCGCGCACACCCACGTCAAACACCTCCGATGCCTGCAAGATGTGGAAGTAGAAGGAGTCGAAGCCCGCACCGGTACTATGCCATGAGTCGCCACGCACAGCCTGGTTCTTGGCGAACCACCCCGGATAAACCTCTCCCTCGGGAAAGATCTCCTGCGTCTGGAAGTTCTTATGTATCGCCTCCAGCGTCTCATGCGCCCATATCTGTAGCTTCTGCCCTATGGGCATCGGCTTGGTGAGCATCACCGATGTTTGTTTCTTCGCCATACCTGTTGATGTATACGACAAAAGTAAATCCCCACTTCATCGAAATGGGGACAAGGGGGTTGCAGAGAAGAGCACAGAAAATATCGCCCTGGAAAACTAATCGTTTGGAGAAAATGTTTAACTTTGCAAAAACAAACCACTATGAGCCTACAAGACCTTGAAGTGTTGGGATATGACCCGAAAGAATTGGAGAAGCTGCGTGACGAGTTCAATGTCAGTGATGAATGGATTGAGTATAGCGCAGCGATGACGTACATGTATGGAACTGACCAGCGGCCAAAGAATGACGGTAGTAGTCCACGCAGTAATGGTAAATTACCTTATGTTTACCGTGAGCGCACTCGCCTTTATGGTGCTACGGAGGAAATGTTTAACAAGCTAAACGAGGAGATGGGTAATCCAAAGGAGTGGTGGTACAATCCTTATAAGCATTATAAACTTCTTCTCGACATATTCCATGAGAGTATGCTTTCGGGGTACGAGGTTGATGTAACTCCATTCATAGGCGGACGACAAGGTGAAACTTGCTATAAAGTGTATACAGGAAGCGAATTTATCAAGATGAATGCCGAGGATTATCATCGCCTTTGGAATGAAGCACTAAATAGCTACGATGAGTGGAGAGATAATTTGTTTAGGGCACGTTCAAAGCAAGGGCCTACGTTCAAAGAGGTAATTGAGAACTATTTTTCACGTATCCCAGAGATATTACCTCCAACTACGGACACGCCCAAAATAGATGTGTACTATAAGAACGAGGACGGCACGAAGACTTATCTCGGTAAGGCTGTTATTGGGGCGCAAGGCACTACGGCGATGAGTGATAGTGGGACGTTTATGGAGGAGGTAAGAAATGAAGCAAACATCTGAACCGAGGATTAGTGTGCAAGGCACCACAAGTAGCCCTACATCAAATCCTTTTAGCCGAAGGGAGTATGTGAGAAGAATAAAAAACGCACAAATGAACTATTCAATTATAAGACTATGAGCTTACTATCAGAATTGAAAGCGGTATTTGAAAAGTACCATGTAGAAGACGATTTGTTCTACGTTGGTGAAGGTATACTACGTGTTGCGAATGGAGCCGTGTATGAAGATGAAGAGGTTAGCATCAGAAACAACTCAGGTAAGAGCTTATTCCTCGTTGGAGTATCCGAAGATGGTCCTTGGAATGCTTTTCGCAAAGCTGCAAAACTTACAGCAACAATAGAGCTACCTCAGTTGAATGTATTAAATGGAGAACTTAAATACAATGAAGGGGAGCAATAAACTCCCCTTCTCTTAGATAAAATCTACCATCGTAAAATATTCGTCATTGAACTCAGCCTTTGGAGTTACCATCTTCAATACACTCGGAATGGGAATATACCTTCGCCAATCCTTATGCGAAAGAGTGAGATACTGTTTGGGTGTAGGTACGCTCAGATAGGCGTTTTTCACCAGCACACTTCTGTATGCAACGAGTATAGTCCACTTGGGCAGTTTTTGTGCTATGTATACCAACTTAGCCTTACCATTGGCTCTTAGGTTGATGGTCTGACGTATCTTCTTACATAGAGCTTCGTAGGTCTTGTTATCGTACTTGCGCTCGATAGTTACCGTCACATACACCTCTTCATCGAACCTTGCCATCTCGGTCATTATATCCACCAAGTCCTTGTCGGCTTTCCAAAGGCCGTGACAAAGGGTTAAGTCCTTGTCTATGCGAAGGTCGAAGTATCGCACTCCACAGTCGTATTGTTCGCGTATGGTCTTGGTTTGCGTCATTGCGAATACCTTACCAAGAGCGTGGAGGAGATTTTTGCTCTTCTCCCCCGTAGCTGAATCGTGTGTTGCAATCTTTACCATATCTTAATTTACCACCTCAACATAAAGCCCCACCAAATCCTTCAACGCATGGTATACAGGATTTACCGTATCTCTGTTGCAAAGGTAAGTAACTCCATCTTGTGAGTAGTATTTGCCATTCTCCAAGACCATGTTACCCTCATAAGGGATAGGATTCTCAATAGTACCCAACTCCTCACCTTGGTCATTATACTCGGGTGTTACCTCTACATACAACGATGCTGTGTTCACACTTGGGTAATAGTGTGGCATGATTACATGGTCTTGCAAGCAAGCGTACAGCTTACCTTCGTACTTAAACTTGGTGTTCTTGGTTATGGTATCTCCCTCTCGGAAACCCTCATCCACTCCCCATGTAGGGAACCAGTCTACTACTTCAAGAGCTTCCACAGCACTCAGCTCAAGAGTGTTCATCTCCTTGGTGTTCTGTGCCATCAGCTCCTTGGCTCTTTTCAGTCTCTTGACGTGATTGATGATAGGCTTTACTTCATAGTCTTCGGGCTTATCTATCTCCTCATAGTCATCGGGAGTTTCAAGGCGAGGGGAGCTAAGTGCAACCCCTGCCTCATAATAGTTATAACCCAAGGACACCTGTTCGCCAGCTATCCATCCGTCACTCTTTCTAACAAGCAGCTTTCCTTCGTCTGCCTTGATTACTGTTCTTGTGATTTGTTCGATTTTCATATTACTTGGTTTTTATAAATAATCCTTTATCTCTGCGTACAATGTTGGGTTATCAGTTTCTAATTGGCTGATAGACCTAATACGGCTTTCGTAAGTAACCCACCCCGAAGCTCCCTTATATGCCTCCACCGAATCGCTTGGAACATAGATATAAGCATTAGGTGATTCATACAAGGGCTGGTCACAGGATGGAGGTGTTGTAGCTAAACATATCAGAGCTAACATTGATTTATTATAAGCGAAGCATCTCCATTTAATATCCGTACATACATTTCCTATTAAAGCATACACGAGAGAATAACATCTCGCCATAGAACTTCCATAGTCACCACTCTCGTAAGCGGAAGATATGGTTGCAACTTTAGGCAAAATGATGCTTCTTATTCCAGAAAGATGAAATGCTCCAGTATTTACTGACGTAACATTATTCAATACTACGTCATAGTTGTCCAATCCCGATGAATAGAAGGCTTTATATCCTATCGATGTTAAGCTATCATTAAAGTTGATATTAGCTAGTGATGTGTTCATAAATGACTGCCAATCAATATTAGTCAATGATGTCGGCAACGTGATTTTGTTCAAATTCGTGCATCCAGCAAAAGCTCCATTAGGATAAGCACTGATAGTAGTGATTCCAGTGAAATATTTGAACTCCTCAAAACTCGTAATCGCTGTATTCCCCTTAAACCAAGTCCCAATACTCGTTACCGCAGCAGCTTCCTCTTTAGTAATTCCGCCATCACTATTCGTATCTACACCATTAGCACGAAGGATACTAAGGACTTCAGGGTCATCAAACTTAATAAAGGCTACTATTTTATCAGCGTCAAAGGTCATAGATGGGAATGCTTCCTTTAGGTAGTCAAAAGTGTCTCCATCGACACTGCCTGTTACATATAGTTTACCTTGCAAGTAAGGCTTTATGGTATTGTCTACGTTTCCAGAAGCATCTATTCCATAATAATCGCCATCTGCCAATGCCTTCAAGAAATCCACATCGGTATTGTCTCCTCGTTTATCTATGCCAAGCACTCGGATGTTCTTCAATGCAGATGATGTCTCATAAGCGGTCTTCAACGCATCATAACCGTCGAGCAAAGCATTGTTCTCTACCCATAGGTACGTGAGGTTATCCAGCCCATCGGGGTAGGTCAATCCGCTCTCGGTGAGTAGAGGGAGCTTAACAAGTTTGAGTTGCTGCAATGACTCGGGCAAATCGAGTTCCTTTACCTTACTTCCTTCGGGGAGTTCAATACTCGTGGCTTTTGTGCCACTGAAATAGGCATATCTGAGGCGAGGTAATGTCGTGAGGTTCACATTGCCATCAAGGTTCGATACGTTACGCGCTTCCACTTTAATCATGGAAGGGCACAATCCGAAGTCCAACGCTCCGATATTGGTCGTTACGTTGCTTGCTGTAGCATCGCCTACTTTCAAGGATTTCAGTCTTTTGGACGTTACGGCAAACGCGCTCGATGACGACCCGATTTGAACTCCAGAAAAGTCGCCTATATCGCTTAACCAATCAGCCCCTTGAATGTACACCATAGTATCAGCAGATGTATCGGCTTCTGTCTGAATGGTCGTGCTATCACCAGCATTGATTCTTCCGCTTGCATGAATAATCGTGGCATTCTGACCTTGGATAACCGATGGGCGCATATCTATAGCTGGCGTCAAATCAAAGGTAAAGTCACCGCCTTGACGGAATGCAATCTGACCCTCTGACTTGTCTACATAATCGACGAACGTACCAAACTCGTACATCGAGGCTATGAACAGGACACGCATAGCCACCCACGCTTTTTCGGCTTCATAGTGGGAACCGAGGAGCTGCTGTAATGGATGAACGGCATTGATGGATGTGTCTTTTTTGTATAAAGCCCATGTATCTTCATAAGTCCACTTGGCATCAATGTTGTACGCTCCTTGCGTGAAGTATTCTTGAGCATAATCCCAAAAGAAATACCTAATACTGCCAATCAACTTCTCACGGATAGAAGTGCCGTATGTGACTGGGCACATATCAACCATCTTCTGAAGTATGCGCTGCATCATCCCCTTCAATTCATCCTTGTAGTACTCGCGAATACATCTCCAGTGGTAAGAGGTGTTACCCTTGAATATCATCGTAGAACCTTGTTTGTCGGTATTAAGGATGCTATACTTCTTATCAGCGAAGCCTTGGTTGTTTACATCGAAAATAGTATCCAAGTCGTCTTGTCTCCAACGCCAACGTGAACCGCTAGCAAGAGTGCCGAACTTGTAAGGGTATGTGTTTTTCTTTTCGTTGTCAGTAGCACCCACCAAGTCGAGGAAGCAAGCGTGGAACAAACTGTCATTGAGCAACCAATAGTTGCCTACCTCGGTTCTGTGTCTTTTCTTCCTACATTCAATGATGTATGCTGTCTTGCTTGCAATAGTAGACTTCGACTCCAACGTGTCTACTGAGAACCCATGCGTAGATGTCAATCCATGATATATCTTGAACCCATCCTTAACGTAAGTCTTCGTATTGATGTTGTAGTAATATATGTCATACTCTCCATCAATATATATCAAGCAGTCGGCATAGGTGAAACCATCAGGGCGTACAGTGGCACGGAAGGATGCTACATTAGCATTAATGTCATATCCAGCTTCAAGGCCTACTATCAGAGGTGTGCAGAAGTAGTCAAGATTATATGCTGGAGCGAACTCATCGTCAAGATAGGCTTTCATGTCTGCTGCTGTTTCCTTGTCACCGCAAGCACCTATCTCCCATGCTGTTTCGGCTAATGCTGTGCCATCTGCGTTCTTTGCTCCGATGAACATATCACCATCTTTGTTCTCACCTACCGTCAATTCACTCCAAGGATAGTCCATACCTACTCCACGCGGAGAGTGGTCGGTTCCCTCCATGTGTATGAGTGTATTCTTGTAGAGAGCATTGTCGTAGCCGAAGGTTGACTTGTCTCCCTTGTCGGGGCCGATGGTATATAGTCCGATAGGCTCGTAGATGTATGTCCCAGCAGCAGCCTCGTTGGGTATCTTCAAGAATCCATATACAGGATACTGATACACTGCCACGCGGCCATTAGCCTCATTGGCTCCTACGAGGGCAAGGTTAAGCTCGTTGTATAGCCTTGTCGCACCCATCTTATGCGAGTGCATGGAAGAAGCCACGTTCTTCTTGGCTGTTATACGGAACTTGTCGTAAACCGAAGAAGTCTTGGAGCGTAAGTTCCAACGATAGTATGTCATCGCTGTAGTACCTTGACCTTCTAACGGAACGTCCAGCCATTCACCTTGAATGGAGCAAGTAGGTTCTTGTACAATGTCTATGTACAGATTAGTCCCTTCTACTGCTATGTTGTTAGGATTGGTAATCTTGTTCGGCAACGAAGCCCCTTCGGGAAGCTCTACAACGAAGGTGTTGTATACGCCCTTGATTCGATTATAGTCCAATTCGTTGCGGTCATTCAGTACCGACATTTCTTTGCGGAATATCTGCGCCTTGGTAGCAGCATCGGGAATGCTGGATAGGTAATTCTGTCGTACCTGTGTCCACGAGAACGCTTGATTGTATACGCGCATCATGTATAGATATAGGTCTGCTGTTTGCGAACCTATAACCAACTTTCCCGAATGAGCGAATGTGTCACCTGTTGACCACTCGAAAGAACACTTCTTTACGCCATTAACGTATATCATGGCTATATTGCCCGTCTGCTGATAGTTAGGTGCAATAACGATAGCTAAATGTACCAGCTCTTCATCGCGTGTGTTATAACTCTGTGCTAGGTCATTACTGAATAGCGACTGAGAATGAAGCAGTATATTGGTAGGCTTAATCTTGACACCCATCCACGACTGAGCAGTGTCTGATGCTATCTTGATTATGTCTTCATCAAAATCCGAAACATTCATCACCTTATAAAGCATCTCTATCGTGCATGTGTTTGCCGAGGACATTAGTGCATAATCGGCAGTAACGGAAGACATGGCAGGTATGAGAAGACACTTGTTGCCTTTATCGTCTACCGTCCATCCATCCATGCCATCCACCCACGCCATATCTTTCCATGTGGCATCGATGATACTTCCGTCGGCTGCGTTGATGATTTTAGTTTTGTTGCTCTCGGAGTTGTATCGGGCAGCAGCAGAAAGGTAGAACGTATAGCCACTGATAGGTGCGAAGGTAGATTCATTGTTGAGTGGGAAGTCCTCTGTAATCGTATTGCCATTGGTAACGGTTGCCGTGATGATTGCCGATGTCTCTGCTGTATCAATAGCGAAGCTGTACTTGTATGTAGCATACTGACCTACGCTTACCTCATACGTCCCAGTGGCAATCTGTTTTGACCCCATCTTCAATGTTATCGTGGGTGTAGCTGTCTGAGAATTACCATTGTATGCGGCATAGGTAAATAGGGCGTTTTCAGCGTAGTTATCCACCTCATCTGCTACATCGCCAACACATACCAACTGAGCAGTATCTATGTCGTCCTCGGCTATACACATGATGTTATAACTCAAATGCTCCGATTCAAGGACGTTAGCATCGAGCCACATCTCTACGGTGTATATACCTGTACCCTCGGTAGGGAACTCAAGACCGCCATAATAATATGCGATACTTGTGTGTGTCTGTGAGCCAATGTTAATCTCGTATGTCTTGAGATAGGTCTGCTCGTTGGATACCTTAATCTTGAGTATCTTGTCGAGCGCACCGCCGATGTAAAGACCTCCTAATTGGTATTCACCGCCCTCGATGAATGGAACATTCCACTTGAAGTTGGCTGGTGCGATATACATAGAGGTGAGCAAGGCTGAATATACGATATAACCCGAAGAGCCTGTATCTACACCTACGGCAGTAACTCTCACTCGGTTGTTACCAGTTGCAAGGTATCTAAAGACATCTACGGATAATGTGTTTCCGTTGAGAACAAGCTGTTCTGAAACGATGGTCTCATACTTACCCGTCAATCCTCGGTCTATCTCAACCGTGATACGTGCATCTTCGGTTGCTTCACTCCACGCTGCATCGGTGATACCCTTCTCCTCAGACTTGAATCCTACCGTGATGATAGCCTTCTCGGACATCTGAGTGTAGTACAGATTCTTACTATCCATAAGGTTCACAACCGTCATTCTACGCACCGTTCTCGTAAACTCGAATGGGCATACCTTATGAGGCACAGACGTATCTCCACTCAGATAAGCCATCTTGTCTTCCGTGCAAGCGAATAGAATCTGATTGTACGTTGTAGGGTCGAAGAGGGCATCACCAAATTTGTTGTCAATCTCCTCTCCCGTGAATCTTGATTTATACTTTGCCATATATTAAATTGTTACGTTGAAAATCATGTCGTCCGATGTTACGAATATCATTCCATCGGCTGTACGGAAGTTTCCAGCTTCCCATAGGGGAAGATACTTGCCATCCTTGCGCTGATAGAGTGCTGCCAAAGGTTTCGTTTCGCCTTGGTCACGATGGTTGATACTTCCTATCTCACGCATCTTTCCGTCTTTGTATTGGTATAGTGCCATATTACTCTAATGTTGCGTAAATTGCTCCCTCGATAGGATTCTGTAGGTTATTCAGCTCTTCTTCGGTCATTACATGGATGCGCACCGAATCGAATAGGTCTACGAGTGCTGCTCCGTTGTAGATGTAGAGGTGCTTGTCCGTAGTGCTGAAGAACACGCGGTCGGTGCGTGGCGATTGTGTGTCGGCCATATAGTTCTCGCTACTGGGGAAGGTGACGTAGTAGCTGGATGTACCACTGACGGTCCTCTCCAGTGCGAAGGCCTTGTAGTACGACAGGTATACGATAGCTATCTCCCCCTCGGTAAGGTCGGGCATGGCACCGCCTATGGGCACGGCTGTGGTGATGATGTGCGAGAAGAACTGGAGTGCGCTGTCGGACATGTAGGCCTTCAGCGCCTCAAGGGTAGCAGCAGGGTTGGTGCCGAGGTAGGCCATGGGGACTATCTCTTTACCTGTAAAACTCGTGATTAGGCCGAGTTCGCTGAATTTGGTTTCTTTATTGTCGGTTGCCATTACTGTATGTCGTCTATTATATTGTTACTATCTAAATTTACGCTATACTCCAATGCTGATACATTAGCAAACTGACCTTTCGCATCGAGTAATGTTCGTAGGTATTTACTTCCAAAAGCGACCTCTTTGCTATACTCTGAACTATTCCCTGCCCCATCGTATGAGCATTCAAAAGTGTAGTAATCTGTAATAGCAACATTCAGTTTCACTCGCTCGAAATCGGATTGGTTTTCTACATACCAATACACAACATCTTCATTACCCATCTTGGTTGTACAAGAGCGTAAGGTGACTATTGCACTTGGCTCAAGCACGAGGAACTTGGAGAGTTGTCCGTTGATGACAAAATATCCTTGGCCAGTCTTTAGATTCTCAGCCGTACTGGAAACATATTCCAGCTCATTCTGCGGCTTAAAATCACCATCCTTGTAGCTTCGAGCATCCATGATGCGTCCATCGGCACAGAGAATGGTAAGGTATGGTGCAACGGCATATCCTTGTGATGTTGCATCCCAAACCAAATGTCCACTGGCTTTATAACTCTGATACTCAAAGTCTGGCTGTACGATAATGCAGCTACGCACTCCATCGGTGTCCCATCCGCGAGATACAGCTACACTTCCATCAGCGTTAAGAATATCGGTAGGATTGGGCATACACACCATGTAAGGTGCTTGTTGCACGGTCACGTTGTGTCCGTTGTCCAAGTCTATCTTATAGATATTGCTACCACCTTTATCAGCCATGTTCTTGGCTTGATTGAACGGCTCGCTTATCTTGTTCATCTTTATAGCACCTGTCTTGAAGTCGATGAAGAGGTTGGGAGTGAAGTTTCCGCTAAACCTCATATCAGGCTCTTCTCCTTCAGGTGCTACGTTGATGAACATGGGCAGATAGTCCTCGTGGTGCTTGGACTCGTCACTTGGATTGCCATTGATGTCAATACCTTCAACTGAGAACATGTAGTCACCGTAGAACACTGCTGATGCCAGACGTGCATATTGGGCCATGAGAGCTTCGGTGAAGATGTATTGAATCTTCGTGAAGGGTTTCCAATATTGAGTATTGCTCAGTTGAATGTCGATACCAGCAGGCACGTCATCGTTGAGCACATAGTATTCATCTCGACTCTCATTATTGTAATAGACAAAGGGCTTGGCAAGGATGATTTTCTTTCCATCTTCATCAGTGGCTATCACCTCATTGCCGTTGGCATCTATTGTCTTGAGATATACCATCTTGTATTCAGTACCAGCCTTCCAATTGCCACAAGGGAAAATCACTGGACCGTCTTTACCCATAGGTCCAGCAATACCACGCTCAAGATACACGAAAGATATGGAGTCAGTAGCCACTACGCTATCGTTGTGCTTGACGATGACTCCGATGCGCTCAAGCAGATTCCCCTTGCTAATGCCATCTTTGGTAGTAACCATGACCTTCCAGCCTATGCGATTGCCTTCGTCATCGTAAGCATTGTCGTAATCGATTCTTTCGTAATATGTCAATGGAGGAGCATCATAGGTAGTGCCATCGGTCATTGTGAAGGTTAGCGATAATGAATACTCATCGAGGTCGGTCAAGTAGGATATGCCTTGCTTGAGACGCACAACGGAGGTAAGCGAGCGAACGCCAGCAGTCGCTTGTGTCTCGGCATCTACGGGCACTGACAATGCGCTGGGGGTAAGCTCAAGGCCGAGAGGTGATGCTCCATCGTTGACCACAGGGATAACGTAGGATGCCTTGTTCGTGGGGTTATCGGGGTAGTTCTCTACAAGATATAGGGTGATATTATCACTCACCTTGGAGAGGTCTATGCTCTCGCCTTCGAGGTAGAGGGGTGCGGTGATATTCTCGTCTTCGGTGACGAATAGAGATGAGCCATCTTCGGTGACGAATACCTTGGTGCCACCAAGCACGAGCATTTTGCGCTCTGAGCCTCCGTCAATGGTGTACCAAACGGTGAGGTTACGGCTTACGAGGGTGGCTTGGTCGGAGATAATCTCTTCACCAAGTGATGTAGTGGACTTGACGGTTACATCGAGTTCGCTTGGAGTGACTACACCCGCATCGCGGATGCAGATGAAGTTGCTGCTTGGAGCAAGGGCATATACGGTGATGTTGGCATCGGTGATACGTTCCCAATCGCCATAACCATCTCTCGGTTCAGTTACGGTGTTGCTGGTGCATACACGCCACTTGGCACCGTTATGGGTAACGGTGTCGTAGGTGCTGAGGGTTACGATATAGGGCTTGTCGGATACAGCGACATCGTATCGCCAATCGCCACGATAGACCTCGAACTTGATAGGCTGACCGAGGTGGTCCATCTGTATCCAGTTCTCGGTGATGAGCAGCTTGGCATATACGGCAGGGTCTTCGGGTTGCAAGCCTGCGTAGTGAGTTAGTACCTGTACATAGAGGTCGTAAGGCAGCTTACCGAACGTTGCTCCGTAGTTTTCCGCCGAGAGTGTAGGTGTGGTGACATTGTAGAGCATCACAAGGTTGCCCGTGATGGTAGACAAATAGAATGAGGTGGTACGACCTTGCACACCATCCTTGTTACCACGATGGGCAATGACCATATCCTCGATGGGGGGAATGTTGGCCGCAAGTCCGTGCTCGCCTACTTGGTAGAGCTGTGCTGTGATGTTGAGGGTGTTGTCCTCTACTTCGGTGATGTGCATGATGCTCTCGCCACCTACGGCGTGCTTGCCACTCTCTTGTACTTGGTTTACCTTGCCGTAAATGATGTCGCCCGCCACGAAGGGGTTGCCGTACTGCGTAAACTCATCTTCCTTGAGGGTGATGAGCACGTGAACTATCTGTTGCCAGTCGTGGTCGGCAAGTGCATAGAAGGCATCGGGCGTGAGCTGTGAGCCGTCACGCATCACATAAGTGCAGCTCTCTATCTCGCATGAGGTGGAGTAGACATACTCGCCGCCTTGTGCCTTCACTACGTTGAAGATGAGCTGGTCAATCTCTAAGTTGTTGGCCTTCAAACCCGACACGTAGAGCTTACCGTCGGGTGTGAGGTGTGCGCCTGTAATCTGCCCTGCGGCATTGTTGAAGTTGGGGGTTTGGAAGCCGCCATGGAGAATCTGCTTGCCCTTGACCTCCTGCACTACCTTCTCAACATCTATATTCCCAGGCTCTCCCTTACCGATAGTCTGCACACCCTCAACAGCGTGATCACCCTGGACAGTAACGTCCTGCTCAAAAGTGACGGATCCGGCAACGGACTGCTCGGTGTCAGCGTCGTCCTTGATGAGGAAGTGATCATCGAGGGCATCGAGCTCTTTTTGTACGTAGCCGGTGGTGGGGAGGGTGGAATCGTTGACCTTGCTGTCGTCGCCGGCTTCATCTGTTCCAGCCACATCGGTTAGGGTTTTTCCGCCAAAGATAAACTCCTTGGCTACGGTGAGAGCATTGATGGTAGCCTTCGATATGGTCTTCAGTACATCGATAAGACCGGTGACGCTGTTAAGCGAGAACATGTTTACCCAGTCGCCCGATGCCTCCTCCATGCGGTATTGGTCGGTAGCGAGGGTTCCGGTATATACGCCATCGGTCCAGGCACGCTCTACGGTGTTGCCATCGCTATCGACCGAAGCCGACAAGGTACCTATATAGATAAACCAGGAGTCGGCACTCACATTGTCGTCGTAGGTGCCGCTCACGCGGTCTCCGGAGAGTAGGGTGCGGCCCTGCATGTCGCGGATCACGGGAGAGTAGATCACCATGGCGGTGTTGCCCGTGCGCGAGAGTTCCACATGTACGTAGTAGGTGCAGGTGTCGGATAGCTGGGTGGGGAAGGCTTGCAGCTTCCACTCACGGAAGTTGTGGGCTGCATTGTAGCCGATGACATCCTTGCGGTAGGCGAGGATGACAGCGCCCGCCAGCAATGAGGTCTGTATGAGCTGTGGATTACCGAAGTAGTTGATCGAGAAGGTCAGCCCATTCTGGTGCATCCAAAAATCTTTCGTTGAACTAATGACAGCCATTGATTCGTTTTCTTAATGTCAATAGCGAAGATACTATCAGCCTCTGACAGGGTAGGGACATACCTTTTTCGTGAGCTCACGAAAATGATACGCTGCAGCCGGTCACGAGAGAAAACGCAAGATCGATAGATGTTGTTCACGGAGGATAAGAAAGAAAAATCCCCGCGTCATCACGACGCAGGGACATCATATCAGAACACTTAAAGATTGGGAAAATTAAGAATCTTTGATATGATAACAATGGTTCACTTGGTTTGGTTCATTAAAATATATTGTACGTTACTTTTTTCTCCTCCCTTTCCGTTTCCCCATCATCCTCACCTGTGTCTCACTGTACCCGCGTATCCACGACAGATCTCCGGGGTTGATGCACTGATTCGATGCGTTCACCACATACAACTGCGCCTTGATGGCATCCATCTCCTCGGGCGTGAACAAAGGTAGGGCGGTGACATCCACCGCAAACCGCTTCTTGGGACATGACTTGGGGTATTCCATAACTTGTTATATTTTGATTCCTTGGGTGCATTTATAACGTATCTTATATCTGTAAAGATCAATGGCAGCCTCTCTGATAGGGATGCCGATATTGTTTTGCTGATACTTCACCCATAACACACCTTTATCGTTCTTCTTGACATCAATAATCTCCACTCTTCTACAAGCCATCGGAGCAAACGGGTCGTTTTTGTCCCTTTCCTCATAGTAATACACATTCCCAGGCTTCAACCCCTCAGAGAACCTATAAGCATCTACCCACATCCGTAGAGGAAGGAAGTCACAGAATGTTACAAGTGCTTGACAAATAAATAAAAGGGAAGCTATGATAGCTCCAATAAGTAATACTGCTTTTTCCATAACTTATTATTTATTTTTCAATCCATTCAGGAAACCTCTCCCGAACCAAATCCATTGTCTCCTTATCTATGGTACCACGGATGATACCGTTTACCCAATCAATCTCAAAGGAGGGAGCTTTCTTCTCCTCCTTTTCAGGATGTATTTGTTCCATATCCTTTAACGCCTGCAGATACCCTTCATAGAAATGATCGGCAGGACAATTATTACACTCAAAAGCATAGAATGTACCTTCCCAAAATCTACATTCGCGACAAAAGACACAAGGATTAGGCATCTCCTCGCAGGAATAGCACTTTCGTACCGCCTCCACTGCACTGGCGTTCAGCTCGCGACTTGCGTCACCGACCTCCTCCTTCTTTGTTGTCTTCTTGGCCTTTTTGTTCCAAGCGTAGCCATGTATTCTCAACTCCTTGAAAAGTATCTTTCGCTCGCGCTCCGAGGCATACCTCACCTTAAATGACCGGGGATACCTAACCCCACGATGTCCGTCAATATCAGGACCAGCCAAGATAATAGGTTTTATCACTGACCGATTATTGAATAGACAGGCATGGAACTTATACCAAATAAACCCCTCGCTATCTCCGTTAGGATAGTTTTCCACTATACCATTGCTAATGAATATGCCTACCACTTGGCCTTTATCCTCTATGCTGTAGACAAAGCCGTCTTTTATTTCAAATGGAATCTCACCCATAGTTGTTTTTATTTATTTATGGCAATTCACGGGCAATTCACGGCAATTCGTGTTATACATAAATTATCATGAATTACCCATAAATTATCGTGAATGATTACACCTTCAGTTTCCTTTCCCACCAGTGGCGCGACTTGTTGAACTCCTTGATTCGTTTATCCAACTCCTCGATTCGTTTGTTCAACTCGATATTCTGCTCTACCGCTTCCTTATACTCGGCATTCTCACCTACGATGACATAGGTGATGCCACCAAAGAACCCCTCACCGTGCACGGTAGTAATCTTCTTCTCGGCAAGCAAGGCTTGAATGCGTAGCACATCCTTGCCACTAATCTCGAACGTCCGACCCACGATGTCCGTAGACACTTCGCCTTTGCAGCATAAGGCATTGTCGGTGGATATCACTATCCTGCTGTCGCTATCAACAGCCACTCTGTTCTTGTTTGTTTCTATTCTTACTGAATAATCTTTTGCCATAATATCAATGTTAAATGATTACACCTTCGGTCCACCCAACACCTCACGCCAGTTATCCATCCCAGCCAGCGAGCGGATGACCTCGCCATACGCACGGCGATACTTGCGCGGCACGCGGTCGCCATACCACAGACAGCGACGGATGACGATGCAGTGACGCTCGTTCCTCTGCAACACCGTTATCTGACGGATGAATCGGTTGTGACGCACTGTACTACGATTGATAAACTTGCGGAAGTTGCGATGCAGACTCTTTAGGGACAATGCGCCCATCGGGAATGTCATCGGACCAGCCATATCCTCGCTATACTCCATCGGCTCCGCAAGGTTCGCTGCCGTGATCGCCTGCGTCGAGGTGTTAGCCACGGCCATCACCTCGTCTCCCCTCATTACATACACTTTTCCTGCATTCATACTCACTCAGGTATATCGTTAAACTAATGATGATTTCTCCATTGGCGATATACCCACGATGCCGTTCCGTGATTGATATAATGAGAATTGCATATACGCCCATCCTTCACCTCGTTGGCCATGCGCAACAAGCAATTGCCGATGCGCTGGCGAAGGGTTGCAAGGAGATCTGCATACACCCACTCGAACGGTCGGCCCAAGTAGTGAAACACGAGGTGCACCACGGCAAAGAGTAGCATCACACAGCCAATAATCACCGTCGTTACCCGATTAATTCTCGATAAAGTCTTTAGTTTCATAGGTTGTTTTTGTTTATTTTCGTACCGTTTCAATAATCTTCACCAAAGTATTCTCACTCACATAGCCACCCTTGGGAAGTTCAGAAGCAGTCTCCTTGTTCTTCACCTCGTCCACCATGTCAACAAGTACACTTAACAACGCCTTGCTCTCCGAAGATACTTCCCTTGCATTTGCCACAGAAGCGAGGCATTCACTCATCTCGTTGATAAGGTGCTTCACTCCCTCATTTATCTGCGAGATACGTTCGTCGAACTTCTCAAGCAAACTTACTTCTCCCATCTTTTGGTTGATGATTTCAATAAAAGTAATGGGCACATTAAAACACAGAGCGTGCTTCGGATCTACTTCGACAAAGAAGTATGAACCAATCTGATCTTTGACTACATAAAGTCCTTCCCTCTCGTAAGATTCACGTTTAGTGATGTCTCCGCCGCTCTCAAACTCGATGAACGGAATCGAAAAATTTACTGTCGTCTGTTTCATTGTTACAATAATTTATTTATGATAATTTGTGATAACTCATCTCTTGTACTTTAGAAACTCGTCGTTAAAAGTTCTTTCATTTTCCATAGCCTAAATGATATGATCCAAACAATACGCTATTCCCTCCATTGCTGCCTGTTCGTAAGTAGGACACGGGAACTCTCCTCTATCTACACATTCATATACATATTCTCCAATGTCGTCAGTGGAAATGTTTGTAAGAAAAATGCTATCCCATCCATCATAACGTAGACTTATTTCTACATATATATTCTTCACCTCCCTCAACCACCTCAACGCAAGCCCTATTGTCGGGGCATAGCATTCCCTACGCATTGGGCACCCTTGCAACGTGCGGGGGTGCATACCAACACTAAAGTCACCAAAGGGGCTGTACCAATCAAAGGTCTGCCAATCATATCCCTTCTCTTGCAACTTCTTTGCAATCTCAAACGAAACAACGGTCTCTTTCATATTCTCTTTCCAAGTTTAATAATAAATACCTCTTTATCCGGCGCACCCCACGCAGGATTACCTTTCCCGATAGTAATACTCTCAATCTCGAATGTCATCGTGCGACGGGTGTAGCCGTAGGAGAATTTGACGTGGGTATATCTTTTCACGTTAGGTTGATTGTGTCCGTAGCGAAAAGAAGGCCATAGAATATCATACCCTATAAATCTCTTGTTCCAGTACGGCTTAATCTCACGATACTCCTCGCGCTTCACACCGCTCTCTATCATCTCATACCACTTGGCTTTCAGTGGTAAGTGTAGTGTATAGCTCATCGTGATTCCTTTTTTTAATCTCTTCATTATACTCATTCACCGCATTGGCAAGTCCTCGCACCAGTGCTTCTACTGTGAATATATTCATCCTATCGAACTGCGGATTAAAGAGCCGTATCTGCCCATCTTTTTCTTCCACCACATCAAAGGAAAATCTCTTTATATGTGGAGGTGGTAGCTCGTCAATTTTTCTTTTCTTGCACATATATGATTTATTTGTTTACGCCTTATGCTCAGGGAAAAGCCACTTGATAGCCTCACTATACTTTCTGTAATACTTGCGCGGTATGCGGTCGCCATATTTAAGGCAGCGCTCCACCACATCCTGTGCGCGAGCATCACGATGTACTAGATCGTAGGCTTGTTCACCGGTAATGCTACAACGTCGGGTCCATCTCGATCTTATTCTCATTGCCCTCTTCGATAGGGCTCGAAAGTAAGACGTATACCCACACGGAGGATTCACTGCAGCCATGAAGCCTACTCCCTGGAACTGCTCATCACTGATTTTTTCGTTTTCGTTCATATAAAAATTATTTATGGTAATTTATGGGCAATTCGTGGTCATTTGTGTTCAAAAAATGAAACATAAATTATCGTGAATCGCCCGTGAATTTCCGTCAATGATTACACCTCCTCTTTTTTAGGCCAAAGGAATATACATTGATCCTCAATCTCTTTGGCGGTTTTAGGTATATCCGACAAATAATAGAAATCAGCACATGCTTTCACATCATCTTCAAACGAGGCTATAGCCTGTTTTAGTGCTTCCCTGTCTCTTTCAGTTAAATTATCCATATCTCAGTTTACTAAAGATGATAAAACTCGATTGCTGTCCAATTCCCTCCAAAAGATACGAGGCCAGCAGCAACATCAATAACGCAAAATATCGACTCCCCCCAATGGTTCTCGAAATTAAATCGCGGAGAATAAAATGTCGATTTGTCTTTAAGTACAATGATGTATCTCATATTACAATTACTTCTGTGTCTTCCCCTTCTTAACCCTGAACCTACTCGCATTGTTCACCGCCTCTGCGCATCTCTTCTGTGCATCCACGAGGATCTCAACACACTTCGTTGCCTCGCGGTGCTTGCGCCATCGCGCAAGGTTGGACCGCATGGTGAAGCTCAGCTTGGCTACCTCCGCTGCCGCCTTGGCCAATTCCAGGGCCATTGAATCGAATATTTGTTTCATACTATTTCTTACCACCAAAAGATTCCACCATACACCGCAAGTGCAATAATGGCGATAACAACATAAACCAAGAAGCCCCAAGATCGTGGCGAACCAAACATCGTATCATAGTCGTCAAGAGTATAAACTTTAATAAGTCCAGCAACAAGGGCGATTATCAACAGTAGCAGGTGCCAGGAAACTTTAATTTCTATCATAGTTCTATCTGTGTGATGTAATTATTTATTAGTTAGCAATTCGGGGTTATCGTGGATGTTGCCGATGACTGAGAAATCGTGCCCTTTGTTAGAAAAATATCTTACCATTTCACCTAGGGGTGAATACTCACCACCATCATTTCTTACTCCTACGATTGTATCGTTTATAAAGAAATACCCATCTTTATGCCACTCTACAACACCAAACAACCTGCCATCAACTTCTATCAAATCCCCCTCATAAATCTCCTTGCCATCCTTATCGTACAAGCCAGTGAACTGGCCTACGGTATCGGGCTTAACGTAGTCGTACCCATCATTGACGATGAAGTATTTCTTTTCAAATCCGTTAAGGGTCTGTCTTTCCTCTTCGACATAGAATCCATATACCCATTCTCCGTCGAGGTTTTTCCCTCTAAACTTAATCGTTCTCATCTCCTATGCGTTTTCTTGTTCTTATTCTTTTTTCTACGAGCCTTAATGGCTTTTGGATTTTTACCATGCTTCGTGGAAATACCTTTGTAGTTCGTATGCCCGCACGGATAAAACGCTTGATCATCGAGGCAGGCGTGGGTATTCACGATTGTGTAAACTTTGTTATCGTCGTAATCAAACATATCATTCAAATATATTATCCCACCCATGCTTCTCGCATACCGCTATGAAACGATGTCTAAGGTATGGGTATTGTTTAATAATCTCTATCATCTCGTCTGCATCAGCATGTCTACCGTAGGCAAATGCCAGGGTTATACTACCGGGGCGCATGTCATCGGGCGACCTCAAGCATCCGAAGTATGTACCTTCAACGTCTCTATATACAAAGAAGTTCGCTTTGGTACACAACTCACATATATTCCGGCTTTCGGTAAAGCTATCGCACTTTACAGCAAGAGCGCATCGCTCCTCGAATCCGTCAAAGCTACCGTAGATGACATCCGCGTGATGCCCTGAGCGCGGGCCATTGGTTCCGAAATATACTATTGATCCTGGTTGCATATCGTTACTTTGCTTTAGGTGTATTCAAATACTGCTGCGCGAAGTTCTCTCTTCCCAGCCTCGCCAAGGCCGCAAACGTGTTCTCAGCATCGGCCATCTTGTCGTAGCCTCCGGGCGCCAGCGCCAGCGTGTTGCCACGACCTACGAAGCAGTTCACGGGGAAATACTCATCCCCATGAGCGATGTTCAGCTCCACGGAATTGGGCAGGTACTGGGTCATCTCTCTAAATTGTCCGAGGGTCATATCAATATTTCCCAATCTGTTTAATCCGTGTAATCTGTGGTTACTCCTCCCAAGTTACATAAAACTCAGGCGCTGGCTCCGATGTGCCAAGCAAATGCTTGGTTTCGTCGTTGTATGGGACACACCGACTCCAAGTTGCCCTTAAACAAACGAATGGATATTCGTCATCTTCTTTATCAATATGAGAGAAGAAATAGATTCTCCACATATCGTCTCCTTTATCACTCACCAGCACCTTGTCGAAGGGTTGCAGAGAAGATACATCAAACTTTGGCTTCTCCACCTTGAACGTGCTCCAGTCGCGGTTATCTCTGGAGGGGAAAAGGGTAACCTCCGAGTCGGAGTAATAAGTGTTATACCTACCGTCTGAGTAGAAAGCCTTTGGAGTGTTAGGGAATGCCATCACATCTATCATCAGCACTCGCCCCGTGTCTGAAATTCCTATAAACTCTACATCTCCGAATATCGGACTATACAACTTCGTGCCCTTGGGGCAGTCCTTCAAAATCTCGGCTAAATTAAGTACGCTCATAACTAAAATTATTTATGGTAATTTATGGGCTATTCGTGGTCATTTGTGTTCAAAAATAAAACATAAATTATCATGAATCGCCCGTGAATTTCCGTTAATGATTATTCTTTTTCTTCGTCAACTCCCTGTAAATCTTCTTCAACTCCGTGTCCGAAGCCTGCTGGTGCTCCTTCAGCACATCAAGGAATCGGTCGCGACCCAGGCGACGGTAGTAGGTGATGAAATCCTTGCGCACGAGGTCCGCAGGCTCCCCAGGCTCGATAGCCTTCTTCGCTCCGTCGCCCACATAGTGCTTGCTGCCCGGATCGCTCAGCTCAAAGATGGTGATGCCATGCTTGTTCACTATCTGATACTCGTGCCCATTGAATGTGACGCCACCATAGTAGCGGGCAATGCTCATGTGCGAGTTCGCCCAATACTCCTCGGCCATCGCGATAGGCGCAAATGCTTTATTGCTCATAGTCTATCCTCCTTCAACCAAATTTCCACATCGCCTCCCCTGTAGTCCAAAGAGTAGATGACTCCATCCATCATCTTCACGTCCTCCTTGTCGAAGTTATGAAGTTTCTGAGGAAGGGTATATTCTCCCTTCTGTATGGGCACATAAGGACAAAGACACGTACTCCCATAACTGAATCCATGCTGGCTAAGCCAATGCTCCGCCTCATACTTTGCGGAGAACACCTCTCCATTGTTCTTGAAACAGACAACTTTGTCGGACGATGGCCGATTAAACCCAATATTCGGTATCTTTCTTGTTCTCATATAAACTATCTCACTATACTATTCTTTAATTATTAACATATTCTCACACGTATTTGTTTCTGCGTCGTACTCCTCGCTTACCCACCACGTGTACTGCTCCTGCGCGTGCTCAGGCATCTGTCCGAGCCGATAACGCACGCACTCCTCACGCAGCGGACACCCGTTCCCTGGGCAATGGTCAATATCTCTTGTATAGGTCATAATATCTCAAAAAAGCCTATGTAGATTAAATTTTTTCTTGCCCTACATTTTTCAAAAAGCCTATGTAGACGAAGAAAAATGTAGGTGTAGATTTTTAGTCGTTCTCGTCCTCGGTATAATCCGCTGGATATCGCCCTTGGATGATAACCGATGTCACTTCCCTTTGTTCAAAATACTTGCAAGCCTTTCGGTAGTTACACTTTGGCTCTTTGAGATGCTTAGGGTGAGCGCAGCGTATTCTTGCCCGGATGGTCCAATTATTATTCCCTGGCATACTTTCCCAAAAGCCAACGGATCCTCCGTTCCAATAGACGCAATCACAACAGTGCTTCGGTGTCATAATCTTCTAAATTAAACATAATTAGGATTATCGGACTTTTCCAAACGGTAGTACGGGACCCAGTAACGTACCCTTTTTACATTGTATTCGTCTGGTGAAGACAGCACCTCCGTCTTTATGATACCTACTCGAACCAAAGATTTTGCGACTTCTCTAACCGCTTGCTGTTGAAAGTAGTCCAACATATCTGCATTACGCGCAGCCATGTCAAAAGCAAACTCTCTCTCCATGTTATGCAACGTATATAACCACTGCTTTTGAGAGCGTGCCGAAGCATAATACGGTCTCTCTGTCGGATGTATAATGTTAAGCTGTATTTCATTCAGTCTAATACTATGAACACCATCTAAGCTCGTCAATACTGCCGGACATTCTGCATCTGACTCCCTCAGAAACTCCTCAAAGGTCTCAGCAACCCTTACGGCTTTCTCCTTTTCCTCCTCAGCACGTTTCAGCTCATCATCGCAAGTACCCTTCGTAAGCACCTGCCAAGCAATACGCAATCGTTCTTTTAGTTTCATAATCCGTTAAATCCGTGTAATCTGTGGTTCAAATTTCATTATCACTCCACTCGATGCTTGAAGTTCTCCCCATAGAGGGGGAGTTAGAGGGGGTCTCCTCCTCATCCTCGTATGGGCGCACCAACTTCAAGTCACGCACCATCTTGAGCAGTTGCTCGATGTCGCCGAGATAGCAGTGCATAAAGTCGCGCATCTGGCGGTTGTCGGCAAACCATTCGGGCACGCACTCTGTCTGTAGTTGTCCAGTCCACTTGATAAGATCGTCAAGGGTAGCATGGAGAGTGAGGCACGACAGCGTGAACATCTTGCAGCCCATCCACGACTCCATCTCCTCCTTCATCGGTGTGTTCTCTATGAGGACACGTCGCACCTGCTCGTCGGTGGGTTGCACGACTACTGTCTTTACCTTTTCTTTGTATTTCTTCTTTGCCACGTCAATATCCTTCTTTCGGTACAAGTATCTTCATTTTCATCTCTATCTTTACGGGACTGTTCTCGAAAACAATATCACCAAACCAAAGGAAAGGCAGTGGTACTCGTTCCTCCTCGTAGTGCTGCGGCACAAACTCGCCCCATAGAGTCTCTACGGGTTGTTCAGAGAACAGATGCAACTCCTTGTAATCCTTGTCTCGGGCGACCCACATCTCCATCTTGCGAGTGACCCACTCCTCGTTCTTCCCTTTCTTCTTTGCCATAGTGGTTACAACACTCCGTTTTGTTCCTTCTCAGCCTTAGATGCCTTCAGCGTGATGCGTGCCGGATACACGGTGTCGAACCCGTCAAACATATCTTCGTGCTCTTCGAGCTCGATGTCGTACTCGTAGTCGCCATCGAGGATATACACCTCGTCGGCATCAATCGACAATAGACGTTCTATCAGCTCTGATTTCTTCATAACTCATTCTTCTTAGATCGTTAAAATCCCATATCGTTCCCGTGGGGTGCTGCATATAGAGCAGGTACATTGCCACATAGCCGTGACCCTCCTTCATCTTGTAGATGAGTTCGACCTTCGCCTCACCCACTCTACCGATGGTCTCGATGAAACGTGGCTGCTCACCGAAACGCTTGGCGCAATAGTCGTGGAGGTTCTTTTCGCCCTCAATCCATTTGTAGATGTATCCCATATCACTTCTTCAGTATCGCCCAGTCGGGGATGTATTCGTATTCGTTCATTATATATTAGTTTTAGTTTACTCTATTAGGTAAGCAGGGGAACGGGGCCAAGTCTTACATCGTATGCTCGATGGAACCTGGAGCATACGAACGCCGCTCCTCCTGCTTGGGTTGTCTATTAAAAAAAAGGATAGGGCGATTCGGATGAGGTATTCTAAACCCGACGTGGAACCTTGCGGCCCGACAACACTATTCCCTCTCCTATGCCTTGCAGCCCCGTTGCGAACCGGGTGCCCTACCCTCTTGTTGCGGATGGACTTTCGGCAGGTATTCCGTATGCGACACCCATCGGGGGTGCTACTGATTTTATTCCCTGCGCTCTACGGCCACGGCCACTGCTGCAATCAGTAGCCCATCCACAGGTGGGTGTTCATTCGGGGTATTCCAGATAACCGTATGCTTTCGCACGACTTGCACATATTCCCCCTACCTATCTCTTTCGAGGCGCGTTCCTACATACGCCACCCACGAGAAACGGAAACTTTCACTCAGGATATTCCAGATTAACCGTGAACTTACGTTCGGCCAGGACACTTATTCTCCTTACTCATCCTCTTGCGAGGGCCATTCCCAGTATGGCAGTTTCCGTTATGCCGATACCGGCATGGCTATCCGACGCTTCACACGAAGTCATTCTGCCAGAAGTAATCATCGTGCTCCATTTTTCACCATGCTGGTATCTCCTCCGCACGTTCCTACGTTCCGATAAGCTCAGGCCCAATGGTGGAAAGTTGTTAACCCTTTCCAATCCTTTAAGAATTGGAAAGCATTGGACCCCATAGTTATGTCCAGGACTACCTGCTGCGCCACGACGATGATCAGTTTATGCCAGATTTCAAGGAGCGGCACAGCGTCGTCCACGTGCGGAGATGTTTATATCAATTTCGTCAAAGAACTCTTATAAAACCCTTGCTATACGTCGCGCACCGCAAGGGACCAAATAATCTTTCATGAATAAAACTTATTGTATACTATGCAAAACAATGATTATTCTTCGCTTGATTCGGATTTCTTAAATAGATTCAAGAATCGCTTCCATAGAGACGGGCGACTACACTTCAAGTACTTCTTATAAAGACGCACGGAATCGAAAAGTATCTCTCTCAAGTCCTTATCCTTATTCATCGCGTGCATCATCGTAGCCATGAGATTTAATCTATTGCCTTGCAATGTCTGACACATAGCTTCACTACCCCTTCCAATAAAAATCAAGGCACCGTCGCACTTCTTGAAATCGAAGCTACCCTCTTCAATCAGTTTGTAAAGCCCTTCGGGCGTAATTTCCTTCTCTTCCATAATGGTTGTTTTATATGTTAAACAATGATTAGTCGTTTTCGTTATCGTTAATTACAATCAACGCTTCTCTATCACCAAACATCGTGTCGATCATCGATGTCTCGTGTGCCGTCACCTTACGACGGACGAAGATGGCTGGCTCACCCTGTATAGACGTGCGCATCACGTATCCGTTGCGACTCAACGCATCGAGGTACCAATTGAGCGGGTCGCCGATGTTGCGCGGGAACGCCTGGAAGTATTGTCGCAGCTTCGAGTCGTTGAACACCTCCACGCCATGCCCCTCGGCATCAACTGCGGCATAGGTGTTGACAAACGCTGTCAGCTTATGTTGACTCACGAAATCCTCTATCGAGACTTTCGCGCCTTCGGTATCTTCTTTGCTCATTCCACAAACATTCTATCGAAAAACAATTTACGTGCACGGTTCAGCGCCGTGGGCGAGTCAGACAGGGGCAGCATGTTAGCCGCTACATCGAACGCATCGGCATCGTCCTCTACGGCCACTTCGCTGAGTTCGCTCAAGAGTTTGCTTGTGAGGTTCGCCCCACACACCGCCACGAGGTGGTCCATAGCACTGTCGTCATAGGTGCCCGTCACCTGCATCATACGGATGCGTGCCAAGGCATAGTCCACATACTCCTGCATAGCCACGGCCATCGTATCGGTGGTGAGGCGCAGGTTATCCATGCCTACGAGGTGGTTGGTGATACGTGCGAGTATATCCTCCAGCTGCTTCTGCAGATATTCAGAACACTTGAATGGGTCCTTCAACTTAAACTTGGCCGATATGGCCTTGCAGCAGCGCTGCAGCTCTTTGTGTAACTTTAGCGGAACAGCCATTTTGTTCATGAAGAATCCGTACTCTGCTGTGAATATCTCTTTGACGATACGCTCCGACACACGCTCGGCAATCTGCGACATCATCATTACAACATACGCGAGCGACAAAAGTTCACCCTGCTCTGCATGATTGTACGATGTCACCTGGCGCTCGGCCCAGAAGAGCTTCTGCACCTCGTCGTCCCAACGCTCACGGTAGGCCACCTGCAGCTTCAACACCAGTCCGCCACCCTCAGCAAGGTATTCGTCTACAAAGTGCGGGAAGGCGTGCCGCCACATGGGAGCAAACTTGATCACGTCGGCCTCCAATACCAATGTATATAGGCGGTCGATAATCTTGCATATCGTGTTAACGTACTTCTTTACCTCTTGTCGGTACAGACCCTTTTCCTCACAATGCGCCTTCAAGCGCTTTGCATAGGTCTGTATCTGGTCGACGACGATGATGTCCAACGTCAGTAGCATAATCTCGTAGTCGCCCGTGCGCTCACGATAGGATCCTACGGTTCCCACGTGTCGTCCGCGAAGCATTCGCCACGACCGATGGTGCTGATGTGTTATGATACCATTTGCGTTCATCTCTCTCTTAATTTCGTTGCAAAAATAAACATTTTATGTTATTCGCGCAAACACTTTATGTTTATTTTTACTCGTTTTATGTTATAAAACATACAAATTATGTACTTATTAATACAAAAAACGTTACCTTTGCAAACAACAAATGCTTTTTCTTGTTTACTGAGAGATTATGGAACCAAAAGAATTAAGTACCTATTATTATAAGGTAGAGGCAGACTCGCCATTGGGCGAAGATTTACGAAAGCTGTTGCAGCGTGCCGACGAGGTTGGAGACGCCTCGGATGCGCTATCCGTAGAGATGCGCTGTGAGTCATACGTGCCGGCTATGGAGGCCGACTGGGGTGGTATAGCAGGATTCCTGTTTGGCAAGAACCGCATCATCAACAAGAACGACTGGACCGCTGTAGAGGTGGACATCGACAATGCGGAGTTCACGGCCTACTCGCCCAACGTGCGCACCAAGACCATCCCTATGCTCGAAGCTGATGCGCTGAAATATACTGGCGACGGCATCGTGAGTGAGCGCTCGTGCCGCTTTGTCGACGTGAGCTATCTCTATAGTCGCGACGAGGCGGCCAAGCTCGCTGATGTGTCGCTCAGCACTCCCCCACTCGACCGCCTGGGCAAGCGCCACAAGCTACCCCGCCACATGGTGAATATGCTACAACGCGGCATCCCTGCCTATCAGCTGCTCACGGGTTATCCGTCGGAAGTCATCAATGAGGTGACACGTGCACAGCAAGAGTCGATGCAGGTGATGGAGAAGCTGAGCACGCTGCGCTTCCGCACGGTGATGGAGGTGGAGGGCACGCCTCGTGCCAAAGAGGTGTTCATGAAGATGCTCGCCCTGCCTATCGTGCCCATGGGCACACTCAATGCGCTGCTCGGACTGAAAGCCCACAACTACCGCGCCGGAGTGATGCTCGTGGACGGCTACTACTACATCGTATGCCGTGAGGAGGCACAGATAGGCACCGCCATCGACGAAAGCGAATGGGTAGCCGCACAGGAGCTACACCGCGCCTCGCGCCATAAGCCCACCAGCGAATGCTAACTCTTCACTATTAACTCTTAACTCTTCACTCCAATGAAGTATTCCACCCTCCTCATCATCCTCACCCTGCTGCTCCTCGCAGCCAAGCTCACCTTGTGGCCCTCGCTCTCGTGGTGGTGGGTGTTCGCACCCATCTATGGACCCATCGTGGCAGCCGTCATCATCATCCTGCTGGTGATAGCCGTATCGGCCTCAGTAGACATATCCAATACCGAGGACGTCATCGACGAGTGAAAATCATAGTAGTTGTTTTATTTATACTGTTTCATTTCTTAATTTTTGTCGTGTTTTAACTTTTGTGTTTGTGTTATTAATACTTTAACTGCATCCGCTGCGAAGCACGTGCAGGCACTTTTACTTTTTTATTCATAATTGTATACCTATTAAAACAGCCGCCCGTTGCGATAACGAGCGGCTGTTTTCATTTAGGGGAAATTTTCCTTTGATTTCCTATTATTTCCTTAAATAGTCAAACCTTATCTCTACCTCACCAAACTCGGCCACGATGCAAGGCTGCATCAGAGACCAATACTTCTCAACAAAATAGTTATAGTAACCGATGTCAGGAATCCCGAGCATTAGCTTCCCATCCTCGAACGATAGTGGACGTATAGCCGTAGAGTGATCGAACATCTGCCGCCACTCTGGCACCGTTATCATCGGACGGAACTGCGCCATCACCCTACCCCACCGCTCTTCCAGCGTGTCGGCCTTGGGCGCTTGCTGTTCCGGTTGTGCAGGGGCAGCATCAGAGACAATCTCCGCTTCGGCAAACTGCAACTTCTCACCTTCGTGAGCCATACGAGTCTTTTCGATGAAGTTCGTAATAGCCACGTTCCAGTAAGCACCCTCGTCGGAGTCGATCTTTATCTTGCCCGCTTCACGAGCTGCAGATAGTTCGTCCATCTTACGGGCCAACTCTTTGCGGAACTTCATCGCCGCTTTCATTATATTGCGCATCTGACTCTTTGTCTGCTTAAACTCCTTCAGCAAGCGCTCCTCCATGGCCATCACCTCTTTCGTTACCTCGCGGTCGTTCTGCAACTCCTTACCCAATTCTGATAGATGGATAATGAAGCGCAGTTGGTCGGGGTTCTTGGCGCGGCCTTGCTTGTAGATCTTCTCCACCTCAAACCAGATGTCCGAAACATTATCGTCGGCATTCTCCTTCATCTCCTCCATCGTAGGCTTCAAGATGCGCTTGAAGAATTGCGAGAAGGTGTCATACCCCATCAGCGTCACCTCATCGTCCTTGACTATATCCTCAAAGCCCAGCATCTTGCGAAACGCCATATAATCCACCACCACCTCGGGCGGTACTGATTTCTTATAATGGCTCAGGAATGCGTATATCGGGTAATAGTACTTGTCATTCGCCTGCAATGCCGGATAGTCGAGGAAGTCGCTGTATCCCTTCTGAAAGCTGAAGATATACTCTGCCACCACCTTTTCCATCACCAATCCGATGACAGGCTTCGTGTGCTTGCTGTATCGGTACACCACCTCGCCCGTCTTCTCGTTGAGCGACTTCTCCATGTTGGAGCTCGACATCAGCGTAAACAGCGGAGTACGCACCATCGTCTCCGTTCCCTGCTCGTTGGTGATGGGCACCCATACCATCACGTCGGCAATCTTGCACACCGCATTGAACGCATCCTGATAGTGTTTCGGGTCGTCCACTATCTCATTCATGTGTATGTCAAACGTGAGCTTGTTGTCGCCCAGGTATTTGTTCTTCACCTCGTCGGTGGCGAAGATAGATAGCTGCTTCCACTGCTGGTCGGCCTTATACTCGGTGATGATCTCCTTGAAGGCCTCGCGCAATCGCTTCACCACAGCTATCGTCACGCGGTTGCCAACCACCGTGGGGTTGATACCACGCAGCGTGAGTGCCACCGGCTGAATCAGCAGATTCTCCTTGGTCAGCACTATCTCCTTTTTGTTTTTCTTTGCTCTTCCCATAGTCTTCGTTTTTATGGGACATTTAAGGAGCCATACTCCCTATCCGTCCCGTCAGTATTCCTTATCTGTCCCACAACACATCATCTACTCCTTATCTGTCCCACGAACTTACTTATTTGTCCTGCGGGAAATCCCTATCTGTCCTGCGGTTTTCCATTTTTGTCCCGTCAAAACACCTTATTTGTCCTGCGAAATTCCTTATCTGTCCCACGAAAAATAGAGTTTTTCTTGATTATCAACAACTTTCGCACTCCTTAATCTATAACCATAATATAATCCTCTTCTTTTAATCCTATATAAATAAAGAAAAGGTCGATCGAAAAAGGTCTTCTTTTGAGGGTAAAAAGAGGAGTTTATAGTGTTTTTAAGCCAGAATAGAGCGCTTCGCGGGACAAATAAGGAAGTTTTCTTCAACAAATCAGCCGTCGAAAGGTTCGTTTTCGTGGGACAAAAACGGAACTTATTCCCGTTCAAACCGCTATTTTGCCTCGAAAAGCCCATCATAGTGCTCGTTTTCCTATTGTTCATACCAATCTAAAATCTCTTTTACTCGCAAACCTCCTTATTTGTCCCACGAAATTCCTTATTTGTCCCATAAAATGATTAAAACATATCCCAGAAACTTCCTACTGCGCCTTGCCTGGTAATCTTCTTGTCCGTTGGCTCAATCTGCATAATAGTTCGCCATGTATTTGGAACTTGCGTAGAAGCATATCTCAACACCTCATCTATATAGCCTTGATGAGTCCATAAAGCAAGCATTGTCATTTCTTCTACAGCCCCATCTGTCTCAACATAGGGGACGCCATCTTTTTTTGTCGTTAAAGGGGTGATATTGGCACATCCAGTTTCGAGTCCATATCTCGATAACGCAGATTTCACCTCCGCTACACCTTTCTTATTCATCTTGAACTCTTCCAACAATTCCTCGTCCATAAACCATATAGCTTGGTACAAACAGGATACCCCTTTTTTTATCAATTTATCAACCGTATTAAGCGATAAACCTAAATTCTTATTCAACTTTTCATTGTTGTAAGACAACGATTGATATAAGACTTCGGGGATATAACAAGCACCTAAAGTTCTCTTTCCATTTTGCAAACTCTCTTTGAGTTGCTTTACTGCCTCTTTTACCTGTGATGTCTTTGTTTCAGCTGACAGCTTAAACAAAACATTATCTGCAAAACTACTCATAAATACATTGATTTCTTTTATTTTTGAAACATCATAGGATATGTTATCGTTAAATCAGCTCCCGATGGTACTTCTGTATCCAGTCGCCCATGAGGCGCAGGGATGTGGCGATGTCCATGGGGTTGGTGATACGGCTGTCATCGAGGTGTGTCACCTTCTGTGAGCCGTTGAAGTCACCGGCACGGAAGCGGAGCGTGATGAGCAGCTGTGTATCGGTGAGTACATACCAGCCCTCCTCCTTCGAGGGTTGCAGGAGGAAACGGTCCTTGCGCTCTTTGTCGAACACAGCATCTTCGATGGGGTAGCACTTTTTTTTTATATCTTGTAAGTTCCATGACAGTATAACCTTTAATGCCTCTGGATTATGAAATACGCATTCTATAGCTTCCTTTTCGTTATTTGCATCTACGCGGGCCTCAATCATCTCATCGGCACGTTCGTTAACTAGTTTAACATAATATCTCATGTTTGTAAGTTTTTCAAGAATCTTCAAGTTTCTACAAATCGGTGATTTCTGTGACAACACATAGTCCCCATGTGTTAAGTCAGAGGGACTCTCCCTCTACTGTTAATGTCACCTTAAATTCTCGTCCTTTCATGTCGTTGGTTATATTTTCGACTAGTTTAGTGAAATATCTCTTCCAACTCTCTTCGGACTCTTCGCACTCTAAATCGAATGTGTATATTTGGTCAGACTCCAAAATAGGCTCATTTCCTACTGACAGGATAACTCCTTCTTCCGCGAAAAAAACTCTATGCTCAATTTTTATGTTTTCCATTATGTCTTGTCTTTTTTTGTTTATAACTCTCAACTGAGCTTCCCACTTCTCTTACCCGCCACCTCTTTAGCCAGGCTCTTGTAGTCGGCGGCTCCGTTGCTCTTTGGAGCATAGGTGAACACGTCCTGACCATTGCACGCTGCCTGGCGCAGCGCTTCGGTGTTACGGATGATGGTGTGGTAGGTGAGTTCCGGGCACTCGGATATAAGGTGATCGCGCAGCTCGTTGCAGAGCGTCAAGCGGGCATCGTGACGTGTGATGAGGTAGTGAGCACGAGGATGCAGACGGTTGGCCTGCATCAGTTTGCCAATCTTGGCCACACCCATCATAGAGTCCTTGTCGCTCATGGGGATGATGATATCGTCGGCAGCATACAGCGCATTAAGCATGAGCATACCGCTACCTGGAGCACCATCTACCAAGATGTAGTCGTAATGCTCCCCTACTCTACCGAGAATATTCTTCAGCAAAGTGGCTGCTTCCACAAGATCGTCCATGGCAGCCATATTCATACTGTCGGCATCAAGTCCGTCGGCAGAAGGAATAAGGTGTAAATACTTATTTACTTCAATAGGTAAATATTCCCTATTGTCATCGTTCAGGTAATCTGAGATGGTTGTCACCTGATTACTGGTATCTACACCACAATGCGTGGTCAGATTGCACTGCGGGTCAAAGTCCACCATCAGCACACGTTTCTTCATCTGTGCCAATGCTGCGCCCAGGTTGTGAGTGGTCATAGTCTTTCCTACCCCACCCTTATGATTGATAATACTTATTACCATAATTAAGTAATGATGTAAATGATTAATAAAGTAATGATAGAAATAAGTAATTACGTAAAGACGTAAATAAATAATTACCTAAACGCGAAATCCGTATTTAGTAGTCATCTCTTCGAGCAGTATCTCGCTGATAAACTGTTTAGCACTCTTCTTCTGCTTGCGTGCCACGTGACAGATCTCATCGTATAGCACTTCGGGAAAGTGGAAGTTGATTTTCTTTTCCTCGGCACCAGCTATGAGTTCAAACTTTGGCTTACCAAATCCGTTGTTGCTTTTTGCGTTTGTCGATGGTGATACTGTCTCCTTCGCTGGTTCCTTAGTCTCTACTTTCTCTTCCACCGCCGGTGTCTCTACGGGTCGCGACACACTGTTTAGGTCCACGCCCATCATGCTGCCCATTTTGGACTGCTTTGCTTTAATTGCCATAATCGTATGTTTTAGGTTTATTTTTGCGATGCAAAGTTACGAAGTATTTACGTAATTACCCAAATAAGTAATATGTTATAAAACATAATTACATAAATAAGTAATAAGGAAATACTCAAATACAGAAATAAAGAAATCAGTAAATAAGTATTTACGGATAATAAATAAGTAAATACGTAATTATGTAAATCGGTGATTTCTGTGATTTCTCATAGGAACCATAGGCAGTGATTTCTGTGAAGCTCCATAGAGAAGCATCAGAAGCTCAGCTCAGCGCTGCCAGCGTTCATGGATATCAATTGTTCTTTCAGGAAGTCGATGGATCCACGGTATGGCTCCAGCTCGGGTGCATCGGTAGGGTAGGTCGTTCGCTCGCCATCTTTGCCAATGATTACCTTGAGCGTGCCGTCCTTCTGGCGCTTGATCATGACGGAGTGTTTCTTCTTGTTCATAGTTTTCGTTATCGTTAAATCAGTGATTTTTGAAAAAGTCCATAGGGTAGGGTAGTACTACTCTGCGCTGTTGCCGTCGTTGGCGGGGTCATAGGGTGTGCGGTCGGAATGTTCGCGCTCGTCGTAGGGCACTTCGCGGTCGGCATACTGGCGGCGCTGACCTTCGGTGAGCCCATGCTCGGCATAGAACGCGGCCATCTCTTGCAGAGTGGCGTGTATATCTTCCTTGCTATCCTCCTCTTCGTCAGGCAGTATGCGGCGCATCGAGCCTTCGAGCTTCACGTATACACGCAGTCCGGGCACCTTGGCCCAATGGTAGGGGCTGGCAGTGGTGTGGAGGAAGCTGCGGCGCATGTATTCTCCCGCAGGGGTAGCGAGAAACATGTGGGTCGATGCCACCAGGCGCATGTCGAAGGACTGCACCACATGGTGGCGCTTCATGGGGAAGGAGTGTGAGTTGGTGATCACGTAGGGTTGGTTTATCTTTTTCATAATGATTTTTTTGTCAACGGACAACAGTCAACAGTCAACGGACTGCCTCCGGGGTTATACTTTTGGTTTCTTAAATTCTGTGATTTTTGGGATATTCCATAGGATGCTATAGGAGGTTATAGGATACCATAGGATAGCATCGCGGAGCCTAATTTTCATCTTTCAACTCCCCTATTCAGGAAGCCATCATACCACTTTGCCGCCTCCTTGAGCTTGGCGATGAGATGCTGTGCTCGTTCGCTGGCATTGCTCTGGTCGAAGTCGTAGTGCATCATACATCCGTTGAAGGTGAGCGCCATGGGGCGGTGCCCCACCTGTGCGTGCAGCCAGTTTTCGTTTTGTGCCAGTGTAGCCAGGTAATGGTCGGTGTTGGTGAACTCGTGCACCTGGAAGAAGCACTGAGGGTAGGGGAGCTGCATCACGAACTTGTTGTTGCTTGCCGCTGCGCGGCACTCTACGAAGCCGATGGTCTCGGCTGAAGGATTCATCTTGGTCTGTTCCATAGTCTTGATACCGGGAACCGCCCGGCGCGGTTTAATTTTGCAAAGATAGAAATAATCCGTTTAATCGGTGTAATCTGTGGTTATAAAATTCTGTGATTTCTCTGATTCGCCATAGGATGCTATAGGAGGTTATAGGATGCAATAGGCTAATATCGCGGAACCTCATTTTCAATTCTCAATTTTCAATTCTCAATTTAACAAGCCCATCACGCCACTGCCGCCTGATACAGGTCGGCTATGCAGCCCGTGTGCACATCGTCCAGGTATACGGTGTCGCCATCGGTGGTGGTGAGGATGTACTCCTTGGAGTGCGATGCTGTGCGGTGCATCTGCAGGCTGATGCAGCGTGCCACCTCGTCGCTGTCGGCTACCATCACGCGAACGGGCTGAGCAAAGGTGATTGTGCTGCTGTCCGCCATGAGCTGCAGCGTCGTGCGCAGGTCATCAGTGGCGCGTGCTATGCTGCGTGCTTCGCGGCTGTGTGCCGTGCGGCACTCGTGGCGCTGCTGCTCCTCGCTGCTGGCATAGGCGAAGGCTGTGGGGTTGCTGACGTATTCGTCGAAGCGGATGCCAATCATCGTGCACAGCTCGCTCTCGTAGATCACCTCGGTGCCATACTGGCGGGCGCGGTTCTCCTTGTCGGTGTAGCGGACGCCCGTGTCGCCCTGTACCAGGTAGCGCGTGTCGTGACGCAGACGGCTATGTACCTCTCCACCATAGCGGCGGATGAGTGAGGCCACCCACTCACGCTTCACGGCCAGCTTGCCGGTGATGGCGAAGCTCAGCCCTTGCAGGGGCGTGCCCGTGGGCGCGGCTATCGGTGATATCTCCGTAGCGCCATAGGCGGGCGATGGGGTAGGGGTGGCATAGGAGCGCTGTCTGCTTCGGGGTGCTGGCTCCTCGCTATGTGCGACGGGCTGCTCGTTGTATGCGTCGCGCTCTTCGTTGTCCTGAGTGCCGAATGCGATGATCAGTCTATTGGCCTGCTGTGCCACGGCTATCAGTGCACATGTGAGGAGCATGGCTCCCAGGTAGATGCTGATGTATTGTAACATGGTGGTACAAACTTATAGGTTAATCAAAAATCAGTGATTTCTCAGAGTTGCCATAGGCTCAGGCGCAGCGCCATGCTTTGGGGAGGTAGGGTACTTGGGCCACGAGTTCAGACTCGTAGTATCCGCGAGGCGCGAAGTTATAGAAGTAGTCGCGGGTGCGGTGGTTATAGTCGCGATGTACGAAGGTAGGGCGGCCATGCTTGTTGCAGTAGTCGGCCACGGCATCATCCATGCTCACGCCCTGACGGATGCTATCGCTTACGTGGGTGAGAAACGGGATCATCTCCCTGTGCTCCCCGATGAATGCCATAGCACGTTGTAGACGATTGCTACGGAGGTCGAGCTTCTGGGTGTTGATGTCGCGGCGGTTGTCGATGCGGCGGGCGCGTCGGCGCAGCTCATCCTCCATCTCTGCGCGGGTCCATCCCGTGGGTCTGATCTCATACTCGGCGGTGAAGGTGCCGGAGTGGTGCATGGTGTATACCTCGCGGGTGTCGCCACGCCATGAGCGGGTGTCGGTGTACTGTGCAGTCTCGATGATGGTCTCCATCTGCTTCTTCAGGTTCTCTCTCTTGGTCTTGGTTGCTTTTGCCATAGTGGTAAGTGGTTTTAGATACCGGGTTCGCCCGGTGCGGAATTAAGTAAATAAGTATTTAAGTATAAATCTGTGATTTTTCTCTGGGGCCATAGGGTGGGGCGGTGTTATGCCGCCCCGTGCTTGGGTCTGTGGGTGGTTCGCAGATCGTCGCAGATAGCTACGCGGTGGCCAGCGCGTACCAGCTTGGGCAGGTAGGTGTCGAGCGCCATGTATGGGAAAGCGCAGATGGGCACGCCGTCGGCGCGGCGGGTGAGGGTGAGGCGCAGCACGTCGGCCCCGATCTCGGCATCGCTGAGCCAGAGCTCGTAGAAGTCGCCACAGCGAAGGAGGAGGAGGGCGTCGGGGTGCTTCTCCTTGAGTCTGACGTGGTGAGCGATAGCCTCGGCCATCATCTCGGCCTCCAGCTCCTTGGCGGCCTCGGTGGCCTCGCAAATCGGTGATTTCTCCGTTTCGCCATAGGCTGCCATGAGGCGAGCCATGGCGGGAGCGTCGAAGTCCACGGGCCACACGAAGCGGAAGCCCTCGAAATTGAGGAAGCCGCCAGCCTGTAGGATCTCGCGCAGGGCATCGGCTCCCCCCAGTGGGGTGTATGGGGTGCCGTCATCGTCGGGCATCACCACGAAGCCCCGCGACGGGTGCAGGAGTGCCGCCGTGCCTGGATTGGTGACGAGCTGCCCGCCGTCGTTGATAAATGCGAGATTTCGCATGATTGGGCCATCCACCACGACGAGCGCGGCATTGATTGCCTCGGTCTCGGGGGTGCGGGTTTGTGATTTTTCACCCTCTCCATAGGCCACGCCCTCAGCGTCCACGGCGTGGAACTCGGCACGCTCCACGGGCTGCGCGGGATTGTACACCACGGCGGCGGGGGGTGCGGGGAGTTCCTGGACCTCCTCCTCGGGGCTGGCCCATTCGAGCAGCTGCAAATCATCGGGGGCGATGTAGGGGCGCAGCTCGTTTTGTAGTTCGGCAATTTCGCCGTAGCTCACGGCCTCGGCCTCGATGCTGGCGCGGATCTCCTCCAGGCGGACGCGGGCGCGGTCGGCCTCGCTCTGGGGATGTGATTTCTCGGCCTCCCCATAGGCCACGGGTGCGGCCTCCTCTGTGGGGGTAGCATCAGCGACGGGCGCGGGGGCGAGCCACTGGCGCAGACTCTCGACGGCCTCGGGGTCGGTGGCCTCCCATCGTTGGGCGGCCTTGTTCCATCGTGCGCCGTGTGCCTTGATGTCGCGGCGGGCCTTGTAGGTGGCGCGGCTGTCGCCCACTACGGCCACGCCTCCGGGGATCTCTTCGAGTGTAAGCCCGTCGGGCGCTTTCTGGGGCTGTGATTTCTCACTGTCGCCATAGGCGGCACCCGTGCCCCCATTGTCGGGGGTGGGGTCTGTGGGTGTCTCGCTGGTGGTGGGTCGGCTGGTGTTGCGGGCGATGAGGGCGGCGGCATCGCTCAGGCCCCAGCGCTGGGCATACTCGGCCACGTCGTAGCGGTGCAGGGTGTCGGGGGTGAAGGTGTCGGCGATGGTCCAGGCGGTGGACTCGTCCACGGGCTGGCGGTCATCCTCGGGGAGTCCGGGCACGGCCTCACGGATGCGGGCGATGATCTCGGCGCGATACTCGGGCGAAGTCTCGCGGCTGGTGTTGATCTCACCAAATACGCCCAGATATTGGGCGGCGAAGTCGACGAACTCGGCGCGGGTGTGGCCGGCGCAGTCGGTCATTCCGTCGAAGGTGTCGCGGCCCTCTTCGAGCAAATCGAGATCAGCGGCGGCCTTCAGCTCCTCAGCGGTGGGGCCATCGGTCCAGCTCACATCATAGGAACCGCCCCAACCGTCCCACTTGCGCACGCTGAAGCGCACGCCGGGGAAGTGGCGGCGGCACATGGTCGCGATATTGCCACGACGGGCGGCGGCCAGTTTGCGGGCGGCGCTCTTCGCCTCGGCGCTTCTCCATCCGTGGGCCTTGTTGGCCTCCTCCTCGGCTGCAATCAGCGGGCGCACGTCAACGAGCCCGGCACCCTCCCAGCGGGCACAGCGGGCGCGATACTCGGCCAGGCGTGCGGCCTTGGCGGCCTGCTCTTCGGCGATGCGTGCGGCCTCGCGATCTTCGCGCAGCTTCTGGAATCCTAGCAGGTCGGCGCGGTACATCTCGGCGAAATTATCGGGCAGGTAGTAATAACGGGCGTAATCGTAGCCCTCAGAGTCTACGATGAACCAACGAGACCCACAGCAAACCACGGCACCAACGGCCCACGTATACGGGCGGCCATCGAGTCGCAGGGGGTCGCTCTCTTCGTAGCGATGACAGCCGGGGAACTCGCAGGCGATCTTGTCGGCCTTCTCTACATTCAGGAAGTCACACGGGGCGACGGTTACAACATCGCGAACCTCAACGAGACAGCGGGCGACATCTTCGCCCTCGCTGATCATTTGCTCCAGGTGGCGCAGCTGGTCGCTGATGCCGTCGCCGTCGCCCTTCATATTGGAGCAGCGGCACCACACGAACGAGCCCACGGCGGGGGTCTGTGATTTCTGCGGGTCTCCATAGGCCGCCGCGAAGGTGTCGGCCTCCATCTCGTGGCGGTGGTACTCGCTGGCCTCGTAGGCGGCGCGATACTCGGCCACGCGGGCGCGGGCCTCACGCTCGGCGCGGTCGGTTACATCCTGGCCGAACTCCTGCAGGAACGCCGCACGATTGAGCGGCGACATCACGCCCGCCCAACCACACAGGCCCATATATTGGGCGCCGCTCTGGGTGTTGTTATACTGTGAGGCGTCGGCCTCGTTGCTGAAAACTTTATAAAGCTGGTCTACGATCTCGGAAAAATTTACATTTGTTTTCATTGTCTTCATTGTTTTAGTATGCCAGGAACCCGCCCGGCGCGGTTTTTCTGTGATTTCTGGGGCACCCCATAGGGGCGCCCGTGGTGGTTGTTACTTGTTTTTCTCCTCTTCTATTATTATACGGTTGATCTTGTAAGCTGCGACGGCGGCCACGGCGGCGGATGCTACGGCAGCGAGCGAATCGGCGGCGGTTGGCTCCTGGTTGAAATAGGCACCGGCCAGAATGGCCACGGCGGCCACGATTAAATATTTTCTTTTTGTCATGGTGTGGGGAATTGTGGCCGCCCGGCTGGGCGGCCTGATGAATACTAAAGGCGAATTTCTTCGCAGGTGTCAAGGTGGAAAATAGCAAGCTGTTTATTTGCGCGGCCAAGCGCGATCGCCTCGGCGCGGTCGGTTACTACTACAGTAGCATCATAATAATATAGGCCGGTGGCCTCGTCGAGCCAGCCGCCGACACAGGTCGCCGCGGTGGTTCCTGACTGGATGAGCTGCAGCACGCGGGCGAGGCCGTCGGCGCCGTGCGAGTTCTGAGTCTGTGCGAGTGCTACGCAGTAACCAGAGGCAGGGATCTCGCCCGTACGGGCGTCGATGGTGAAACCTGAAGGATTAGCAGCGGCGAAGGCTGCGAGGGTTGCAAGAGATAAAGTTCTCATTTTGTTTATTGTTTTAATGTACCGGGAACCCGCCCGGCGCGGTGTTTTGTTGTTTTCTGAGGCAAAGGTAATACAAATACCTTACACTGCAAACATTTTGGAAGTTTTTTTTCTCGTTTCTTGCATTTTTTTCGTTTTCTCCTCCGCGCGGGCGGGGGTAGATCATCCCACCGGGGCGGGCTGGTGGACTCAATCAGGAACGCGGGCGGCGTTTCTTCATCGGCGGGGCTGATCGTCGAGGGCGGCGGCGGGCGCTCCATGGGTGGAGCTGTCGAGGATCGCGGCGGCGGTCCAGCGGTGCCGGGGGGGCTGGGCATATATGCGGGGGAACCCGGGGGCGGTGCGTGGCCCGCCCCCGTAGCGTGGCGGCGGCTTTCGCGTGCGAATCGGGCACTTTATTTTTGCATTTGGCACTGATTTTCACACTTTTAGGTATACTTTTCGCCAACGCTACTACCGTCACCGCCGTAGGGCGCGAGGTTTTTACGCGATTTTTTGAAGTTTCATGCAAAGATTTTCCGAAATCCTTACGGATAGTATCGCGAAAAATTCGTATATTAACGCGCGTGCGAGAGAACTGCAAACAGTAGGTTTTTGCGTAGTACTTATATATTACTTAATCGGCCACGACAGAAAATTTCAACGATAGTAGATAGTTTGCGTATGTAAGATTTTTATATTACCTTTGCGCCACTAAAGATTATAGATTAAGGTTATGAAGCATAGGATAAAAGAGATGATTGCAGAGCGCGGACTATTGCAACGCGAAGTAGCCGAAAGGTTAGGGATGAACCGTGTATCGCTAAACCACATCATCAACGGACAACCGTCGTGGCCTACACTGGAGAAGATTCTTGAAGTGCTCCACGCTGAGCCATGGGAGCTGTTCTACACACGCGAGGAATTGATAGACCTGGCGTATAGGGAGACGAAGAAGATGACCGAAGCGTAACAAAAAAGCGCCGCCCGTGAGGGCAGCGCCAGTGCGTGGTAGGGTAGGGGAGCCTTATTCCATCACCTCCGACGAGATGCGGCGCAGGGTGCGCTTCATTCGCAACTCCTTCAGGATGTTCACATCGGGACGGAAGTTGATGTGAACCTCCTTGATGAAGTACGCGGGGTTGAAGTCCGAAGCGGCCATCGTGTCGGCAGAGAAGCACTTAGTCTTCAAGCCTGCAGAGATGCGGCCTACGCCCTCCATGACAACAACGCGGCCACTGAGCAGTCCCTTGCGGATCTGCTTGCCGAGGGCAGTGAGCACGGCGCGAACGTCTACGTCGCTCATGCCAGTGGCATCGTTGATGTCGGTTACTAACTCGTCGATGGTGTAGTCATCGACCTTTACCACACGTGGAGCATAATACTCCGTGCCCTCTATGCCTTTGGGGTTGGGGCACTTCTTTACAGCATAATTAATCGCCATAGTTTAAGTTTTAGGTTTAGTGTTTGTGTTTTGTCTACACTACAAAGATACAACATCGTGACCCCCTTTGTCAAGTATTTCGGGGACCAATTTTTGATGTAACGTTAGAAAATCTTCACTCCACAAACAGGGCCAAAAAAAGTAACGTTACATCGCGTCTGATGTAACGTTACATTGCATTTGATATAACGTTAGATTGCGTCTGATGTAACGTTACTTTACACCCTAAAGTAACGTTACTTCGTACCCTAAAGTAACGTTAGACTGGAAACCATGTAACGTTAGAAAATCCGTCGGCCTATCGGCCACCCATACGGGGCATACAGATGCCGTCCATGGCAAACTGGTGGTACTTTACGCCCCAGAAGAGGTTGTCGAAGGCGTCGGTGCCGTCGGTACGCAATTCCAAGGGGTCTACCTCGGTCTCCACGTATTTCTCCTTGCTCTTGTCTTTCTTGAAGCCGTCGTAGCCAATACTCACGGCGGTATTCTCCATGGCCACGATGAGGGGTTCGTTGTTCTCGGTGTTGAACTGTATGAAGGGGTAGCCGATGCCTGCCAGCGACTCGTTGATGTCTTTGTGCTTGAGCTCATGGGCGGGCGCCTGACCCATGTATACGGCGTTGACCTCCCATCCGGCACGGGTGAGTTCTTCGATGATGACGTCCTTGAAGTCCTGCGCTCCGCTGATGGCATAGCCGCGGTGCTTGGCGGTGTGGTCGTAGAAGAAGGTGACGCGGCGGTTCTTGGCCTTGTGGGGGGCGTAGTAGCGGCACCAGTCCTGGCACAGCTCGCGCAGCTTGCGGTCGTTCTTCACATACATTGAGGAGATGACGTGGAGGGCGTCGCGGCCTACCTTGTCGCTGTGGTACACCTGTCCGGTGACTACCCAGTTGATGTTGGCATTGAAGTCGAAGGCGATATACAGCTCTTTGTCGTCGCGGCAGTCGCCATCCATGCGACAGGTCTTCACCTTCTGCAGCTCGCCGAAGTCGGGGGTGAGGTAGTCGGTAGTGACCTGCTGTCCGCCGATGACGGTGCTGGCTATCTTGAGGTGCATAGCATCCTCGACGGCGGGACACGACTCGGGCACGTAGCCGTGGACGTTCTCGATGTCGAGCTTGGAGTAGAAGCCGTCGGAGGCGTGCTGCTTCTTCATGTTGAGGATGGAGATGGCGAATACCACGGGCGGAAGGTCGCGCTTCATCTTGGCTATGTAGTCTACGCCCAGGAGGTCTATATTGTCGAGCGTGCTGGCACGCCAGAAGGCGAAGGTGTTGGAACGCAGCTGGTCGATGTGTCGCTTGTAGGTGTCGGAGCGGTGGAGCATCTGCAGCTCCATATACTCGTCGGGGGTGATGAGGTATTCGTGGTTGTAGAGCAGGTGGGCATCGTCGGCGGTGATGACGTTATAGTTGACGAGGATGTCGCAGTTGTGCTTGCTGACACCTGCGTTGGGGAGTACGCGGAAGGCACCCGTGCGGTCGGCACAGGCCTGCGCTATGAGGCGTATCTCGTCGCGCTTGTCGGGCGCTACGGTGAGCACTTCGTGGCCCGTCTTCTTGGCGTTGCGCAAGAGCTCGTTAAAGAAGGTGATGCGCTTGGCGTAGCGCACGAGCTCGTCTTGCAGCTGGCGCGGTGTGCGGCCCTTGAAGGGGCCGTCCTCGATGGTGATGTCGCACTTCTCCTCCTCCTTCTCCATCCAGTTGTCGCGCTGCGAGAGGGCAGCATCGGAGGCGAAGAAGGTGCCTTTGTAGTAGGGGTTCTGCTCGGTGAAGCGCCAGTCGCCCAAGGGGTGTGTGATACCTGATAATGTGGGCATTACCTCAGCGTCGATTTTCGCTTTACTCATAAATCGGCACTCGTCACCCATAAGATAGTTGACTGTCAAGGAGTTTGCGCTTCCTCGGACCTCTAACGATACGAGATGCCACACGAAACCGTTGTAGAACGATATGCAGCGGCTCCAGTCCTTGGGCTTGATGATGGGGCGAGGGATGCCGAGTTTCTTGGGCGGCTGTCCCCACCAGAAGTCGCGCCCCTCCTGCAGTCCCCAGAAGCGCTCGATGGCGGCAAAGGTGGCGGGCACGGTGCGGGTGAGCAGCTGCTTGGTGCTGTTACCCATCCAGATGCCTGCGCCCTGCGGCATACTCTGCACTACGCGGCCTGTCTGCGGACCGAGCGAGCCGTCGGTCTTACCGAAACGACGGGCGGCCAACAGGCGGTTGTCGCGGGCTCCTGCATAGTACATCGTCTGCTGCAGGGGGTTCATATAGACGTCTCGTTTCATATATTTTTATTTTATTCTCACGCAGATCTCACGAATCTCACAAAAAGTTGCTGCGTCGCAAGAAATGCTCGCAGCTTTCCGTCCGGACGGCACACGCGAGCGATAGCAAGGCGTGCTTCGTGAGATTTGCGAGATTCGCGTGAGACATAACCATCTTTGTATGGGTTGAAATAGTTATCAGTGATTCGTCTCGTCGAAGATGTCAAACTCCTTCTCTTGCTCCATGGGGGCGGTCTCGTACACGCCATCGGCATTGCGGATGAGCTCTTCCACCTCGCGCTCGGGCAGGCCGAAGCGCTTGGCGAAAGCACGCTTCTGCTCCTCGGTGTAGTTCTGACGGTCGGGCTTCACCACCGACACATCACCCGTGATGTTGATATCGGTATTGGCAATATTGTCGTAACCCTGCTCGCGCTCGTCGAAGTCGCGGTGGAGCTTCATCTTGATGTCTACGCCATTCTTCACGGCGCGGTCGTTGCCGTTCTTCATGCCCTCCTCGATGAGCCAGTCGGAGGCATCGATGACCTTGGCCTTCTCGATGTTGGCTGTGGGGGCGTTGAAGCGGCCTACGAGGTAGTCGAAGGTCTCAACGTCGTTGGCTAGCTTGTCGTAGCTGCGAGGCACACCGGGACGTATGTCCAGCTTGTCGCATAGTGCGGCATAGGTGGCGTCGGTATCGGCACGGAGGAGCATGTCGCCATAGATGCGCGAGGCGATGCGTCGGCATAGGTCGGTAGGGCGTATCTGCTTGTTAGTCATCCACACTTGGTAGGCTTCGTACACGATCATCGTGCGCAGCTTCTGCTCGTCGTTCATGGCGACGTGGCGGATGCTGAGTCCGCCGAAGATGAACTTGTCTACCAGGGAGAGGTATTTATCGCTGACTTTGGCCATAATGGTTGTTGTTTAGGGTTTTTTATAAGATATCCTAGGGTCTCCTAGGAGGTTCTAGGATAGTATAGGATATCCTAGGCTTTCCCAGGCTTCTTGCTGCGGGCAAGCACGGCCTCTACTGCGCTCTTGTAGACCGCTGCATCGCGCCCGAAGTAGCCGGCATAGTGATGCAGCAGGTTGTCTTTTTCGAGCAGGAGGGGGCCTGTGATGGCAAGGTGCTCGGTGCCGTTGGTAAGAGCGAAGAGCCCGTCCGTTACCTGTGCGTGGTGGGCATAGGCGAATGCGTCGTTGTGCACCTCGGAGGCGATGAGCTCTGATTGGTCGTCGCGTGTGACGAGCGTCACCCGACGGTACCAGCCCTTGGCGAGGTAGGTGCGCAACCGGCGCAGCAGATAGGCATCTACCATGGGCAGGCAGAGGATGGCCTCGCACTCGGGTACCAGGCACGAGATGGCCTTCATGAGGTCTTGTGCGGTCCAGTCGCCGTTGGACTGGAAGTAGCTGTGAGCCGAGCCCCGCATGAGGCGGGGGAGCTCTTTGTCGATACAGCAGGGTTGGATGTACACGATTCTAATTGAAAATTAAAAATTGAAAATTGAAAATGGCATAAGCCTACGAGTTCTCGTTATCGTTTTCATTCTCGTTATCATCAACGTCAACGTTAACGTTTAACTCCTCCTCGGCCTTGGCAAGCATGGCCTCGTATTCCTCGGTGGGGAGGCCGTAGCCGCGGAGCTCGTCAATCATTCCGCGCATCTTGGCGATGCGTGCGGGCTTCATGATGCGGTCCTTACGGGTGAAGTAGGTGCGTATGCTGTGGAGTCGGAGCTGGCGGGCTTTCTTTTCTTCGTCGGTCTCGGGAGTGGCGGGTGTAACAGGCTCCTCGATGGTGGCTGCTGGCGAACCTATCTTCTCCCAGTAGGGGAGGAGGATATCGGCCAGCTGCGCTGTGGTGATGCCGCGCGACTGACACAGCTGCTCGTACTTGGCGGTGTGCTTGCCGCTGGTGAGCTGTGCATACATCGTGCCTAGCTCGCGGTCGATAGCGGCATAGATGGCCTTATACTCGTTGGTGGCCTTGATGGCAGCGGCGGTGTGGGGCTGTATGACGGCCTCGGGCACGTCACGCTCGGCCAGCTCCTTGGCTTGGTTGCTCTCGGCAGCGGCCACGGAGCGCAGCTCGGCAATGTGGGTGGTGCGCTCGCTGAGGTCGGCACTGAGCAGCCATGCCAACTGATCGATATGGAGCTTGCCGCCACTGAGGGCAAGGGCTGCAGAGAGAGACGATGACGATGACGGAGCCTTGGGCGCTGGCGAGGGTCCAAAGAGGTCGCCCTGTGCGGCAGGTTGTGCTGGCTTCTGCTCGGCCATTGCTCTGAGGGGGTCGTGGATAAGACGTGCGGCCACCTCGGCACGTGCGGCTTCGGCACGCTGCTGCTCCATGGCGGCAGACTCCGCCTTGGTGGGACGACCACGACGGCGGGGCTGCGGTGCGGCAGCTTCGGTGTTTACGGTGGGCGCTGGTGCGGTGGCGATGACCTCGCGCAGGATCTTGTCTACATAATACGAAAGACGGGGTACGCGACGGGCATAGTCGCGAAACAGACGGCTCTTGGCCACAAAGTCGGTGGTGTAGGCGAAGACAGAGATGAGGTTGAGACCTTCGTCGAACATCGCCACGAGCTTGGAGTTCCAGGCATTGCCTGCACAGCAGAGCAAGGGTAGCTTCTGGTTGCGCCACGTGGTGAAATCGGTGAGCCACGACAGCTTATCCTGCGGTGACATCACATTGTATAAACTATTATATGCCATAAAAAATGAATTGTATTCATTGCAAATATGGACATTGCGCACCGCGGATTGGGGACAGGATTTTTACAATTGACAATTGACAATTCATAATTGACAATTCCGTGACGCACCGAAAAAGGGAGGGGCGCACCGTTGTGTTTTCGGTGCGCCCCTCGGAATAGAGAGAGTGAGATGTGATTACTCTGCTTCGTAGCCTTCGAGCAACTTCTCGATGTCGGTAATCTCAACGTAGTAGTTGGAGTACTTCACCGGTTGCAATGTGAAGCTACAGGTGGTCTGACGCTCGTCAGCAGCAGCCTTACCGGTGTTAGACTGGATGCCGTCGGCATCGGCCTTACACTTACGGTTGGGGTCGTACATAATCTGGAACTCGTCGCCATCGGGAACGATGAAGAAGAGGTCGAGGTTGTTGAGCGCACGGCCTGTCTTGGCGATAATCTTGTTCACTGCGTCGATAGCGAAATCAAGCGTCTGCTTGAAACCCTTACGATAGCCGAGCGAACCGCCAATGATGCCTTGTGTCTCGTCGGCACACTCAATCTTGAACAAGCCTTTGCCTGTCTTGAATGAGGGCTCTGAATACACGTTGTCGGTGGCAACAAGGGGAGCAGCCAAGTCGGCCTTAACACCTACATATACCACTTCGCCGAGACCGGCAAGGTTCTCGTTGCACTGGTCAGCGTTGAGGATATGATCGAGGGTAGGACATGTCATTTCAGCCATATTCGATATAGTTTTTAATAGTTATTACTTAAATACTTATTTACTTATCGGATGGAAGGAGGGAGCTTCACCGATTGGATATGGCTCCCGTACCCCTCTTTACCGATGAGCGAGGTTTACGCCTTGGCCTTGAAGATAGCCATCAAGCCCTGAGGCTGACCGGCTGTTACCACGTTGCGTGTAGCCTGAGTGTTGCCGTCGCTCCAGCTTACGAACTCACCCTCAGTAGCAGTAGCCACCAATGCGAGAGTAGTGCCAGCTGCATAGCCTACGGTGTTGTCAGGAGCAGCGCCGTTGACAGTCACAGTACCCAGAGTAGCGTCGCTTGACGATACTACGAACACATCCTTGGTGTAGTCACCAGCGAGGTCGTTGGGAACGAGTGAACCGTTTGACATACAGAATGAAGAGGGTGCGATGTTGAGCACACGGGTACCCTGAACAGACTGAGCCTGGAAGAAGATGTCGAGAGCGTCGGTCTCGCTACCCTCCTGTACGAACAAGCCATTGCGGCTGTCGAGGCTGTCTACGCAGTACTCGAAGTTGTAAGGAATGGTTGCGATGAGCTTATCGCCAGTACCGAAAGAAGACTCGGGAACGACGATGACGTTGCGCCACTCGGCGAACTTGTAGGTGTCGTCGGCCTGGTAGCGAACCTTGTCGTTGCCACCGTTGGCATTCATGTAGGCGCGAGCGATAGCAGCACCGGTCTCCTCAGAACAGTAGATGAGCACCTCGGGGGCGTTCTTCAAGTTCTGATGCCAGCCCTCACGGAACTTCACGAAGGTGTCGTAAGCAGCTGTGTCGTCCTTACCGTCGGGGGTGTCGATAGCAGCAACCTCTACGTAGTTGTGGAAGTCCTTAGAGATATAGCCCTTGGCCATATCATGGCTGAGGTAAGTGATGAAACCATCCATCACGTGGAGGTACCACTTAGGATTAGCCTTGTCCTCCTTGTTGATAGAACGGTCGCCGTGCCACATGGCATCGAAGATGTCCTCACCATAGTTGGCAATAGCTGCCATCATGGCTACCTCAGAGAGAGGATAGTTGAACTTGGTGTTGTCAGAGGTGTCAACTACGGCAAACTCGCGATAGTTGTCCTTGTTGTCCTTGAAGCGGTTGATGGTAAGGTCAGTTACGCATACACGCTCAACGAGCATACCTACGGTGTTCTCCACCTTCTGACCTACGACCTTACGCTCTGTGGTGTGACCCTTGCGGAGCATGATAGTCTTGGTAGACTTGTACTCAACACCTGTCTCGATCTTGATCTTCATACGGGTGAATACGTCCGGACGGAAGCGTGCGGCACCCATGATGATGTTGGGGGCAAACTTGTTGGCGATTGTCTCCAACGCTGCGGTTCCAATGAACTTTGTCATGTTGTTGATAGATTTAATGGTTAATAATTTGGTTTACTTGTTCTTCTTGCGTTGCTCGTCGAGATAGCTCTGCATAGCAGCCATGTTCTCGGCGGGTGTCTTGTGGGGATCCCAAGCGGGAGCTGCAGTCATCATGCTAGGTGCGGCAGCCTGACCATTGCTGTCAGCTGACTCGCCTGCGTTGACCTTGCTCTCGATACCGCTCTGCGCCTCGGCAAGCTGTGCCTGGAGGTCGGCGATAATCTGCTCCTTCTCGGCCAGCTGAGTGCTAGCCAATGTGGCGGCTTCCTCGGCTGACTTCTTGAATCCCTCGAAGTCGTTGTTGGCACTGACGAGCTGTGCCTCTACGTCGGCCTTGGCCTGCTCCAAGGTAGCCTTCTCGGCAGTGAGGTTGTCGATAGATGCTTGCATCTCGTCGCGTACAGCAGCAATCTTAGACTCGTCGGTAGCCTCGGCAGCGGCCTTCAGCTCCTCAGCCTCCTTGCGAGCGGCATCTCGCTCGATGATGGCGGTAGCCAGACTGGCGTTGAGAGCTACTTCGCGTTCCTTCAGCTGTGTGTTGTCGGTGGTGAGGGTTTCAACAGAAGCCATCAACTCGCCCAACTTACCATCCATAGCCTCGGCCTCGTGGGGCTGCAGAGAGAGATGGTCGTCTGTTTGGCTTGCCATAGGCTCTTCGTAGCCAAGAGCAAGCGCGATGTTTTTGAACTCTTTCATCTGATTGTTATTAGGGTTAATACTCGCTTGATTGTTGTCGTTTTCGGTCGAGGGGGATGAGGTGGCCGGAGAGGTCAATGCCCACTCCTTGTAGATCATCTCGCAAAGCTCGGGTAGGGTAGTGATACCGTCGATGATGGAGCCTACGACATCCTTCATCTTGTACATAGCACCCTCCATCTCGTCGTCCTTGATGGTGGGGCGGTCGGCACGCAGGTTGCTGAGCAGCATATCGAGGTATTCGTCGGCCTCGCTCTGTATGGGGTCGAGGTTGCCCTTCATGGCTTCGCGGTCGGCCAGGTTCTTCTCCTTGCTCTTGCTGGCATATACCTCCACGTAGGTCTCCTGTGTATGGGCATTGACTGCACCTGCGGGCATACCCATATAGGCGATGTAAAGTCCGATGCTACCGATCTCGTCGTTTTCGTTGTAGGCATACACGCCATCGCACATCGCACTGAGGAAGGTGCCACAGCTAGCTACCGTGCCATCGCAGAACATATACACCTTCTGACCACGAGAGTGAGCATACTCGATGGCTTTGCGGAAGTCGAGCAGAGCGCTGGCTGCGCCACCGGGGGTGCGGGTGTAGAAGACGTGGGCTATCACATCGTCGCGGTCGGCAGCCTCCATCATCTCGTCGCGCATCTCGATAGAACCATACGAACATTCACCGCCACCGCGGGTGATGGGGCCAGTCAAGCGCATGATGTTGATGTACTTCACATCTTCAGAAGGAACATGCTGCGTGTCGCCATCCTCGTCCCACTCCTCGTCGTAAGCACGGAAGTCGGTCAACTGGTGATGCTTTGTCACCAATTGTCCCTCGGCAAAACGAGCAAACGAACGGCGCTTCTCTTCGCGCTGGCCACGCTTAGCCTCTTCGCCACGCATGATGTTGTTGCGATAGGCGTTGAAGGCAGCCGGGCGTAGAGCGTAGTAACGTTCGGTTGTAATTTCTGTAAGTAGGTCGTTCATATTACTTTTTCGCTGTTATCTGGAAGCGAAAGTAACGTTACATTTTCCCCGAATGGGGACGGAAAATGAAGATGTATATATATAATAGGTAAAAGAAAGTCGGCCTACCTTCACAGGCGGGCCGACGCAATTAACCTAAAACTTTAACTATGTAAGAAATTTATTTATCCATGAGACAATCGTATGATTCCGTTGTAATTCTGTATGCGAATGGTGTGGCGCAACCGATAATCCACGGAAAACTCTTCTTCGGTCTGGCACTCGTATCCGTTGTCCGAGGTGCGCACAAGCAAGAAACTACCGTCGGCAACCTGTGCTATGAAGTCGTGCCGCTCGCGCTCCAACTGCTCTCCCAATTCCTTTGCCTTATCGCTATCCTCATTGATAATCAGCGACAAAACCACGTTGAAAGCCCTTCCAGCATTGGTCTGCACGGTGGTAGACTTCAATGTGCTCTCCTGCTCGGCCAATTCCACGACCCCCGTTCCGGCATAATCTTCGCCCACGGAGTAGTGCGGCAGCGTGTCGAGCATGGTGGTATCGGTGATTCCCAACTCAGAGAAGAGGTAGGTACGCTTGCGCACCTTGAACGGGATAGCATATTTTACACTTGTTGCCCGCAAAGGCCACACAGCCACGATGTCAGAAAAGGTCTCTTTGCAATTCATATTGTCGTTTTCTTATGTTTATATTTGCTTTTTTAAGGCGAGGGACAAGGGAGGGACATTCCTCACGGGATTTTTGCCGTTTTTTAACATTGTTTTAACATTTATCCGTGCTCCACGTAATCATCACTCGTATATTTGAACGCTTGGCGCTTGCGATTGAGATTTCGCTTGATGGTCTGTATCTCGTGCTGGTCGGGAGAATTGCGAATATCGAAACGCTCAAAAAACGACTCCAAGCACTCAATGACGGAGAACTTGCGGTCTCGTGTATTGGCACACATCTCTCTGCGCTTATCCATATAGCTATACATGGCCACCCAAAATTCGTTAACAAGCATTTTCCTCACGTTGAAAGCTCCATTGACCGTAAGCTGCCAATAGTCGTTGGTAGACAACAGCTCGCCGTCCTTGCATACCTCTTTCGGAAGTGCTATACAAAGATATTCACCTGTGTCGTTATTCTTGGGGACTGGCAATCCTGACAGCAGAGCTACCTCCTCGTCGTTGAGCGACAGCTCATCCTCGGTGCTGCTCAGCAGGGGTTTCATCTTTTTCCCCAGGGTGAGCAACGAGTAGCCCTGCATCATACGCTTCCATTGCTTGGTCGAGAAGCAATAACCACGATTGATGTATGTGCTGTTGCTGGTAGCCATCGCTGTCAACACCGCATGGATAGGGTCTGAGGCATCGATGCGTATGACCCCACCTACCGCAATGCGATTGTCGCGGTTCTTATTGCGGAAATAGGAGGCTACGTAATGGGGTACTCTCAGATAGACGTTTGGCATAGATTCTATTTAAGGGTTTAGGTTATGGTAGAACTTCAGTCGCAAAGGATGCGATTGAGCTTGTCCTGGTATTGCTGCGCATATTTCTTGTTGCACTTACCGCGTGGCACAAGGATTATCGTCTGTGCATTGATGCGCAGCGGACGCAGCTTTTTCTCGCGACGGCGTTGTGCAGCCATCGCGGCTTTCACTCCATCGCCATTCTTGGTAGGGTCTATTTTTTTGTTATCTCTCATCATAATGAAAATATATCTTTTCTTAAAAAACGTGCTACGCGATATTCTATCCTTGCTCCACGGCTCTCCATCCAGTCCTGCTGCAAAGCCACGGCTTGGCACCGTGAGAGTAGCCACAGGTCGTAGATGAGGTGCATCCACCAGGGACGTGAGGGTTTCAATCCGTGAATCATCGGGTTGACGGCATTCATGCAGCAGCGTGCCTCTATCCATCTGTCGGCCTTACCGAATTTCGTGTAGGCCTTGATGTAGGGCAGTCCACTGATCTTACCCGCATTATAACAACGTGGATGGCAAGGGAGTTTACTCATATTGTTCTTTTCTATAGGTTATACCATAATCCATGCAGATATGGAAGAATGTGGCCAATCCGATAGGTCCACGGCCACTTTTCCCCGATGAGCGTGACCGACGTATACATTGCGTGAATTTATTGTCGGCCTCGTGGTGTTTATAGTCAGGGTGTACGCTGCTCACCGCGTGGAAATAGCTGCGTCCCTGCTCGCCGAGCTCGGCCAATGACATGCCTACTCGCAGCCAATCTTCGTAGCCGTCGGTGATGTCAATTCCGTTCTGTATAATCTTGTCTACACATCGTCGCACCTTGGTCTCGTCGGGTAGGATACAGGTTGCTGGCAGTGCGGGGCGCTCCATCTCGTATGGAGATACTTTCGTCTCTATCACCCGTGTGTATACCTCGGGGTTTTCGTTGATGTAGGCGTCGGGGTCGTAGCTGAGGAAGCGCAGGCGCGAGGTGTCGCGGCACTGCCCATCGAGCTTGATGCCATACTGGGCAAACTCCTCCTTCAGTGCATCGAAGTGTGCACCGTGTCCCTCGTTGTCGATTCGCGCTATGGGGATGATGGCAAACATACCGTTGCCACTGACCGACATGGCCGCGTAGGCCACATAGGGGCGGCAGATGAGGGCTGTGCGCATATCGTCCAACGACACGCCCGGATTATCCTTGCCATCAATGTCAATGCTGATAAACCCGCTATGTTGCACAAGGTTATCGGCACTGCGTGTGGGATGAAACACCCCCGACACCGTGGCTGCGGGCAATGATTTCTTCATGGCTGAGCGACGTTTCTCATCTTTCTCGGCACGCAGCGCCTCTATGCGCTCGACATGGCGCTTGCTGCCGAGAAAGTTGCTCAGGTAGGTCACGGTGCCCACCTTGTCGGTGACACCATTATACACTGAAATGAGAACGTCTAAAACCACTTAAAAATACTATTTATGTACGAAAAACAGTGCAAAATTACATATAATGTTTGAAAAACAAACATAAATCGTTTATGTTTAATAACACCTTTCGTGTTTTTTAGGACAATATCTATGTAAAACAACAAAAAAAGGACGGGTTTGTTCCCGTCCTTGAATGTATATATGGATAAGTGACTACTGCTGCTTCAGTTCCTCGTAGGGTACCATATCGAAGCGTCCATCTTCGTAACGACCTACGGCTGTAATCTTGGGTTCGCTGCCGTTCGATACATCGCCACTGATGATGAAGTCGTAGGCCGCGAGTTTGGGTGCCGGCAGGGTGTTTATATCTACCGCATTGCGTGCCTCGTTGCGGATGGTGCGCTCCTGCAATGGAGTGAGCATCGCATACTTCTTGCGTGCTTCGCGCACAGCCTTCACCTCTACCTCCTGGAATATTCTCTGCCATCCCAGTTGGCTTTCCTGGTATACGAACCACATTTGCAGATTGGTGAGGAAGTTGGTCCACCGCTGCTGATCGCCCATATACATCACGGCCAAAGTATCACTGATTACTACGCGACGGCTCTTGACATCGATATACAGCAATCCCTGCTGCATCAGGTTGGTACATATACTTATCTTGCGAAGCATCTTCATCTGCTCGCTCTCTTTCTCTTGCTGAGCTTTTTTCTTAGGGTTCCAGAAACTCATGACAGCTTACGTTTTAGTATGAAATATAATATTGCAAAGATAATCAAAATTATAACAATTATGTTAAAGATAAAGCCACAACATAAGAAATAGCATTCCACAACCCCTCGCTTACGCTCTACCTCTACGTATATGGTTTCGGTCTTCTTTTCCTTTTCTTCGGACGTTATCGTGGTGGTGGTGTCAGCAACTGGGATATACACCGTGTCGGGACGTGTGCGGAATTGAGCCAACAGCCTACCCATTTTGTCGAGCTCGACAAGAAGGTTTGCATTCTTGCTCTGCTCAACAAACAGTGCGTTCATCACCACCTGCCCCGTGCTGTCACATTCGAGCAGGGCTCTCAGTCGTGCCGAGTCGGCTGGCGTGGGCACTGGCACCAGGCGCTCCTCTATGATGCGTAGCGTATCAGTGCGACGGTCTATTTCCCTCTCAGCTGCCTGCCGTGGAGTGTGGCAGGCAGTGAGTAGGGTGGCTATCAGAAAAAGAAGAGAAATGAATTTTCGCATAGGGGTGTTATTTCGTATGTACTATCTGCTTACGCAGGTCTTGTGGATCGTAGCTGATGTGTACCCATTGATATCCATATTCATCGATGAGCTGCGTGAAGGGTAATCCCAACTGTTGCACCAGGACAAACAGCTTGCGGTTCTTATCCTTCGTACCCACGGTAATGTCTGCCGCCATACCATAGAGATGATGGCTATTGGTAGCGCCATCAACGGCGATGTTTAACTGCTTGTTGCGATAGCCGCTGCTCACCGTGATAGTTCCTCCCCACGCTTCGCGTAAAGGATCGAGCACATTCTCGACAAGTTCGCGCAGATTGGTCACTACTGCAGCGTCTGGTGTGTTCTTGATTCCGAGCGTCGTAGCTTTGTCGGAACGGCATAGCTCATCGATGGTAAAATACTTCATGAATGGGTCTCGCATTAGTCGTTATACTTTTCGGGATTGACGCACAGGTTGCGCGATACGATTTGGTTGAAGGTGAGTTCCGTGGGCCACCAACCATTAAACTGCTGGGGAGTGGTGAAGATGACAGAGCCCTTGAAGTCGATGCCGTCGAGGTCTTTATTGCCCTTCTTCTTATCTTGATAGATATAAGCGAGCAGGTCTTGCGCTATCTCGGCTCCCAACTGTTTGGCCTCTGCTGCTGCCAGCTCTTCGGTGATGCCATTCTGTAGGGTGTGTCCTTGCTGCTTCACGAATACGAATACGCGATGCGTGAGGTAGAGAAACTTTTCGGCTTGTCCGCCAAGCGTGGCATCTACCTGCGTGACGTATCCTAACGAAGGAGACTTTGCATTGATGAGGTTTGCCGCAAACGACGGTATCGAGGTGATGCTGTCGATGCGATAGAAACGCTTCTCCTTGCTCGTAGCGTTAGGTATGTGCGATATGGGCTTGTATTTCTCGGCCCACCGCTCCAGGTATTCATCCATACGTGTCATACTATACCTTATTCTATGTTATGATTGCTTGTTGTCCTCGGGGTTGATACGGATACGCTGTGAACAGTCGCTACGATAGCAACGCAGTCCTTTGAAGTATACCAGCTTTGATTTCAGTTCGGCCAACTCATTGCACTTGGCATTGATGGCTTCGAGATGTTGCTGTGTCTCTTGCTGTAGCTTCGACGACAACTCGAAATACTGATGTTGGAACTCACTGAGTTTTCTCAGCAGGTAATCGTACTGGTCTTGATGGAGATCTATCTCCTTATGTTCGGCCTCTACCGATGCTGTTTTAGCCTCGGCTGTGAGCCGCTGTAGCAGAACAGCTGGTATATATTCGTGCCAGCCAAGAGTGAGGCAACAATGCCAAGGACCCATTCAATCATTTTGTCATTCTTTTGTTATTTTGTTTTACACAAAAATAACCACACTGATTGATAGGGTAGGGACGGAGTTATGGCTTTGAAACACAATCTGAGCGAAGTGAAACTCCGCTCAGATTATCAATGATTGCTTACTTCTCAAACCGATGCCAGATCTTGCAGTCGGGGTCGTCGTCGTCGTTGAGGTAATTGACCGCTGCCTCCACGATTTTTCCTTCGAGCACATCCTCCGTCGCCTCGGGCCACCACGTGCGATACATGCAGATGTTGTCGGAGTAAAGCATCTCAAGTGTTACAGCGAGGTCCCAGCAGTTGTACGTCGCGGGCAGCTTGGCCTTCATGGCCTCGTATACCGACTTGTAGTTATCCTTTGTCCAGTGGGGTGCGTGGTGCACGGCTCCTGCCTTGTCCTTGTAGTGCATCTGCTCTATGCGCCACATGCCGAAGGCTTCGTTGTAGTGGCAGCCAAAAAGGTGCTCGTGCTGCTTCTTGATGAACCACCAGTAGAGCGGTTCGTGCTCCTCCTTTACTTTGCCCAGCAGTTCCTGCACGTCGGCAATGGAGGCATTCATAATCTTCTCGGAAGTCAGACCTTTCGCTTTGGCCTCTTCAATCATTTTTATGTACATACTCTATCTGTTTTAAGGTTCGTTACAATTGGCGCAAGGCGCTTTCTTCGCCTTCACCGCCTTTATCTTCTTGGTCTCTGTTGGTTGCTGAAACACTTTCGGATTCTTCTGCAACCACATTTTCGCTAAGTTTTTCATATACACTAGACAGTTTTCCCAGCAGAAGATCTATCCATAATGCCGCATACGCACACACGAACGACACACAGATAGTATCAACTACAAAGAATTGTTCGACAAGTAGGGAATAGCCTAGAACCGACCAAAACGTGAGACACTTCACACACCTGAACAGGACGAACCGGATGCGGATGGTCTTCTCTATTGTCTCACCCATGCCGAGATGAATGAACAGACAACTACTGATGAGAACGCAGACTATTCCCCACATACACACACTATGCTACGGTGATAGTGACGGTGTTAAGCGCGGCGATGCCGCACGCTACGTTGCAGCAGTTCACATAAGCGGGTTTCACGATACCGGCAGCCTGAGTCACGGTGGCTGTGGTGGCGGCTGTAGCTGCGGCGAAGGCTACCGTGAAGTACTCGGTGAAGATTCTGCTCTTGGGGTTGCAGGAGCAGCCGCACTTGGGCACATAGTCGATGGTGCCCTGCGCCTTGATGGTGACATACAGCGTGGTACCTACGAGCGATTGGTCGTCAATCGAGTAAGTCACATCGACTACGGGCTGAATGCTGGCATTCACGCAGTAAGGATGACAGAGCTTTTCTGTCAACTCAGCGGCATACGACTGAGCGGCTGCCGCGATCGAGATGGGTGTTACGTTGATCATAACGGTTGAATGGGGTTAATGGTTTCTCCCTGTTCCTGCGCCGGGAGTATCGCGCTATCTGTTATAGGTTCGTTGACGAGCGGATTGATGAGCGCCGGCGCTTCGTGGTGCAATGACTGCTCGATGGCTATCAGCCGTTCTACAATGGTTGTTGCGGTGACGTAAGCTGCACGGGCATGTACTACGGCACAGTGTACCTGCGTCTGCATGGGACACGTCTCGCAATGGTTGTCACATTTCTCTTTCATAGGTTATCTAAAATAGTTTATAATAGTGGTCTTTACCAATGGATTGTCTTTCCATTTGCGGATAGCCTCGGCGAGCTTGTCTGCAGTGACCATACGGCCCTGAGCTCCTTGCTCATCGATGAAGCGGCCTATCTCGCGTTTCAGGTCTGCGGCACTCTCTTCGGTGCCCCACACGTTGAATGATATGTTTACTATATTGCTCATATTCAGTTATTGTTTTTAGGATTTTCTAGGGTATTCAAGACTTTCCTAGGAGGTCCTAGGATTTCCTATTCTTATCCGTTTATTGGAGGTAGTGGAGATCCGCCTGTAGGTGCATTGCCTCCTTTGGCAAACATTCCTCTCAGGAATCCTACCCAATCCATGATGTCATCTTTGTTTTCCTTCAGCCAATTCATCGTGTTGGCTGCGCCATCCTTTATTTGTTGCATGGTGGTAGGAGGCACGGGGTCGAACATCGGAAGGTCTGGCATATCCTTCGCCATGAAGTCATATAGCTTTTCGGCTTTCTCGATGTCTCCGTTACTCACCAGGAGGCATTGCATCTTCAGACTCGCCTTGCTCGTCGGATTGATGGCGCGTATCATATCTTTCTTGATTTTGTTTCGATTCCAAAACATTGGATAAAAATTTAGTCGGCTGCCGGCAGAGCGTCTGATCGCTTGCGCTCTGCCGAACAGCCTTACGGTTTAGCCGTTGAAGCCGCCGTTGCAACCGCTGTTGGTAGCGGGGCAGCCGCAGTTCTGCTTAGCCACGAGAGTCACCTCCTGCGGGCAGCGAGCATACTGGCCCGTGAGTGCTCCGGTGAGCAGATTGGCCTCTGCCTGAGCCAGCGAGTAGCTGCTGGCACCAGCGCCTGCGAAAGCACCTGCGCCTGTGCGCACGTCTACATACTGCGTAGTAGAGGGCGCATGCACGTTCTGCCATGCTTCACGACTTGCACGCTCAGACTGGGCAAAGCCTGCCAGCTGATTGATGTAGTTGGTGTTGGCGTTGGCGAGGTTTTCAGCACCACGAGCACGAGCCTTACTAGCTTGGTTCACGCCCCAGATACCAGCGATAGCAAGCAAGAGCGCACCACCACCAAGGCCAGCTGCGAGACCGATACCAGTAATGCCGGCTGCATCGCGACGATAACCGCGATTGTACCCACCATCACAATAGCCGTCGTGGCCATAATACCCTCTACGGTTCTCAATGAGAGCGAGGTCGCCAGAAGTTAGATAATTTCCTTCCATAATGAATAAGGATTAAGAGTTTCGAGGCAACACACCATGTGTTACGCTGCAAAGTTCGCTCCCAATCGCTTGCTCATCAATCAATCGCTTGCACGATACTTTCCAATTCCTTGCGGATTTCTTTCTCGTTGGCGCCTACGCTCCAGCGGTACCTTCGGCTGTCAGTGAACAGATGGCGCAGATGGCACACTCCCTGTCGGGTGAGCATCATGTGCGATGCTATCTGCGTGTCGGTAAGGTATCGCGATAGACATGCCACTAATACACAGCGAGCATCGGTGCACATCTCGTTCTTGCAATTAAGTACTTCTGCCGATGTCAGCTCGGTCAGCTCGCATACCATGGTTAGCGTAGTCTGAAATAGTTCGCTCGACTTCATAGATAAGGGTCAAATAACTGCATATCCAACAAGCGACCCGTCTTTTTGTTCACAAAAAAAAGATGGCGGCAGACATCCCGTCTACCGCCATCCGGCCTATTACTTACGCTAAAAAAACCAACCTATAAGATTCTCACTTCAAATGGGATAGCGATGAGTCCGCTACTTGTGCGCTCATACACCGTGATGTCATCTTCGGGGATGATCACGCAGGGCAACCAATGGCTCTCTATGCGTACCCAGCAGCGCGAGTGTGCACTGCGGCGGAAGTTGTCTCCGCCCAGAAACTCATCGAGCCACCATTGTGCCCACTCCTTGTCTACATAGCCCGTGGAGCAACGATACACCAGCTGTCTGTTGCTGCGGCGTACCGACTTCCCTGCCGGTGAGCCGAACGCCGATGGCGCTGTGCGTATGTCTACTTCTGTCGCTCCCGTGCTGTGCACCTCTTCCAAGGTTTCAGCCGATATGCTCTCCACCACGCCGTAACCGTTGACAAACTGAAACAGCAGGCGGTCGGTGGCCTCGGGGTCTACATATATGGTGCGCCCGCCGTAGCTCTTTGCACCCTCCATCCCTGCCAGCGACTGCACGAATACCTTGGGCCCTTCGCTGATAGCTGTATGCTGCTCCAGCGGAGCCGATGGCACACCGGGGTAGATGAGCACTTCATCCTGTGCACACACCTCGCCCGTCGATGGCTTGCGCGTGAAGGTCGTCACAGCCTTGGTGTCGCCTGCCAGGTAGCGTTCCCTGTCGGTGAATGCACCAAACAGCGCGTAGGAGTCGGCACCATCGTTATACTCTCTCTCTCCCTCCTTCTCCGTGAGTATGCCATTGAGCATATACTCGTCGTAGGCCGTCAGCGAATAGGCGATGTAGGGGTAGGTGGTTTCAGCCGTCACAGGTGCGTAACGGTAGCCAGCCGTCACGCTGCGCAGGGCGGTGGATATGTCGAACACTACCGTTTCGCTATCGCCAGCAGGTGCCGACAGCTCGAATGTCTGCCGCTGCTCATCCGTGGAGAGGGCTGCAGAGACAATGAGCTTCACCCGATGAAACGTAGCGAGCTGTCCCACCGTTTCGGATACTACACTGACGGCTATGGGATTGCCGATAAGCAAACTGCCCGATGATAGAGATATTGATTTTGCCATAATTAAATATAAACTAATGCTGTCACTACACCCAAGCCATCCTTGGCTGTGGCCGCGTAGTTGAGCTTACTTATTCTATACACCAAATCTTCGGTCTGATAGCGACGATGCCACTGTATATCGGCCAACTGTGCTGCTTCGGCACGGAAGGTGAGCTCCACGGGCTTGCGGTTCATCAACCAATGGATATACTCTGCCATAAAGGTATCCTTGAGACCACGACTGCGCACCTTGCGTGTGATGTTTCCGTCCTTGTCTACCTCGTCGGCATTGCACTGTATGGTACCGTCGATTTCCTTGTATGCCTGTATCTTCAATGAGAAACGTTCGTCGTCGCCTATGCTATTGTCTCCACTGCCGGTATAGTCGTAATCGTTGCCCCAGTTGTCGATGCTGTCGGGGTTCATCGAATAGTCTCCTGCCGTCACGCGCCACTTATAGTTGCCACAACCGTCGTAGTTATAGTCATACTTCTGTATCTCCATATCGGCACCACCGCCACGCATGATGTTGATCGCTGCGCCCCAGTCGTGATGCTGAAGCGGTGAATTGCCATCGTCGGTCTGCGAGGGATCGTAGCACTCATCCGTTGTCAATATGCAGTCCAGCGACGCATCCATATAGTTGTTGCCGAGTGGGTTTTGTAGCTTGAACTCGATGTTCTCGTGCCACATATCCTCATCTACGAATACGGCCAACACCTGCTTCATATCTTCCATGTTGGAACCAGACAAAGTACCTGTGCCCTGTCCGCTATTCGACGTGATAGTTTCTCCACCCTCACCCGCTGCACGCTCGTTCTTGCCATTTACGTCGATCATCAATGCCGGTGTAAGGTCTATGATGAGCTCTTCTATATAGTCCTTGTTCTTGTCAGAGCAATCACCTATCTCTACTCCCTTGTATCCGCCCACCTCGAAAGCTACGGGACGCATCTCGCCAATAGTCTTCGCGTCGCCATCCACCTTGATTCGATAGGCATTACCCGTGTTAGGGGTAATGTAGCAGGTCATATCAGTAGCCGAAGTGTTTTGTAGTATTTCGAGATAACTCTTTTTGTTGCTCCACTTCCTATAATCTATATAATCGTAATCGGTATCGTAGGTGCGGCTGCCTTGCTTCACGTTCTGTTGCTGCTCGCTATTGTCACTCTCTGCACTATACTTGATGCGTACACCAGCCACCTTCTCGTTGATACGTCGCACACTGATAAGTTCTACATCGAGCGGTATAGGGGCCGATGTATCGCGCAGTACGTCGCGGATAAAGATAGGTGTCACGCTCTGCTTCTCGTAGTCAGTGACGAAACGGATGCCCCATCCAGCCCACAGCGAATCGAGGATACTCTTTACACTCACGTCAGGGAAGTTGTTGCTGTTGGCATACATATTCATAATGTTGCCCTGGACGTTATAGCTTATGTCGGTCGATTTATAGGCAATAGATTTTATCTCTGCTTCAAAGAGTGAGTTACCCTCCCAATAAGTAAATTTTCCACCTACCTTATACGTTCTTTCAGATACACTTTCCCCGTCCTTGCTGAACGAACCGGTAATGCTATCGAGTTTTTTGTTAGCGTCATAACTGAACGAAAGTTTGCCTTTAGTATCACGATCTACCAGCCACTTGTTGATTTCATTGATTGTGTTGAAATCGAACGAGGAACCAGGATTCTTACGCTCTAAATCGTACTTACAATGGGTAGTAAAGAAACATAGTTTGTTCATATCGCCTACGGCAGTCAGACGACTATTGTCGTAGCGGAAACCTAGGTGCTTAAATAAACAGTCAAGAAAGTATAAGAGGTAGAAGCATATTCCTGATTGCTGACGGTCAGCATCGAGAACATAAAAAGGATCATATTTCCCTCCCGTAGAGAGATTCTGTCCGCTTGTTCCATCCTCTTCCTTTTCGTAATGCTTGTAGCAAACTCTCGCATTACAATAGGGGCGAGCCGTATAATCCAAAGCCGTGTTGATGAAACTCTCTGTCACTTTACCTTCGCTATTGGTTACTCCGGGTACAGAAAAGCCTAAAGCAGGAAGTTCCAGTTCTGCTACATATTCAAATCGTTTCTTCTCACCCGAAACATCGTTGTCAGAGAAGTCCCATTGTAATATACCACCGTAGTTTGACACCTCTATCTGCAATTGAGAATTGAAAGATAGTTCCACACGGATATTACCTATCATCTCACCTATCTGTATCTTATCCTTCACGGGTATATCGCGACAGGTAAGGTCGCTCACCATATCTTCCAATGTCTGCGCAGTCTGCTGCATCGTAATCATCACCGTATCCGCGATGCTTTCTCCCTCCGTAGTATGCACCTTGCCACTACGGTAGGGTATACCGTCGAGAATGATTTGCATCGGTGCTCCATCAAGGTCGAATAGGCGCTTATCGCTCTGTACGGTATCCATATCGGAAAGAACAGCACGATTGAGCTCAACGGGTAATTCGATGTCGGCAGCGAACGACTGCCAATCGTTGAACAATGGATTAACGTCCTCGAAATCTACCGAGAAGTCCTCTGGTACGGTGACGTACTGGTCTTTTATTTTTACTGATAAGTGAGACATTGCTATTATTTCTTATTCTCCATCGCCTTCAATCGGTCACTCTCGTCAATCATATCCTGCAAGTGTTGCAACACATTGGTATACAGCTCGTGGTTCAGATCCTCCTCCTTGATGTTGAGGTACTTCTCCATAGTAGCTGTCTGTCGGGTATAGAGAGTCAGCGGGTCGGTCTTCGCGTGCTTCTTTGGCTCGCTCTCGCGGAAGCACTTAGGGTACTTCTTCTTCAGCCATCCCATCACGCCGCTCCACCAGAACAGCACCACCTGGAACTTCTCGTCGGGGAACGAGGCAAAGTCGCGCCAGTTCCTTACCGACTGCCACGACACATAGGTGTAGTCGCGCTTGATGAGCTGAGTGTCGGTATCTACATACTTCACCCTGCGGTTGAAGAGGGTGGCAAGGAACATTCCTTTGGCTCGGGCTACGGCTCGAAGCTGCTTTTTCAGTTCTTTCTCCCCGACGCTTGTCTGCTGCTTCATCTCCACCAGGCGGTTGCTCTCCATGATATAGTAGGAGTAGTATTCGCCTGCCAGCCGGTATTGCCGCCACTGGAAGTTCTGCATCAGCGTAGCCGGACCAGCATATCTGTGTCGGCCACGCCACGACCACCGAACATATTCCTTGTAGGGACACGAGAGCAGCGTCGATGGCTTATCTATCCACGCCATCTGCTCCTTGATCCAATAGTCTATTTGCCACAGATAGAGGTTGAGTCGTTCGGCATGGCCGTTGCGGCACACCACGATATACTGCTCTTCCACGGGCTTAGCCGGGTTGGCCGTCTCGATGAGCGATAGTCCGGCAAGTTTGAGGAATAGCTCCACCTTCACGCTACCCATATCTACCTGTCCGCCAGCAGCGGCAGATACCAACACGCGAGCGACGGTCTCCAACTCGGCTACCGTCATCGCGTTCCAGTCCTTGGGCATGTGCAGGTCGATGCGCTCTGTGGTCTTCATATCGTATCAGTCAATCGGTCGGCACACAAAGAGTTTACTTCCCTTGCGGTTGTTGCGCCACGGCTCCACGGGTGTCTGCGGTGCCGACGGTGCGGGCTTAGGCTCCACGTAGAAGGGTGCCGTCTTCACTGCCTCGGCATCGAGCGCATCCTGGTTGCTGACGAGGTATTCAATAAGTCGGCGCATGGCACCTATGGCCTCGTCCTTGGCCTCGGGTCGCTTAAACATACCGTTTCGCTCCTCCACCTTGAGAGCCAGCGCATACTGCGCCAGCCTTACGGCCTTACGTTCAGACTCGTTGAGCTTGCCATTCTTCTTCTTGGTTAGCAGGTCGTCGGTGAGCGCATCGCCCAGCTCGGGGCGCAGCACAAACTCGCTCACGTAGCGCAGGTCGGGAAGGAGCGTGATGAACTTCTCGCGGCTGTCGTAGATGTCTACGAACTCGTTGAACTCGCGTGCCGTGTTGATAAACAAACCCTCGGCCAGGTAGTAGTAGCGGCTTTTGCGCCATAGTACAATGATCTCGCGTTTCGTCTGCTGATCATCATTTGTCTCTTCTCCCTCGGGTATGCTGCCCACCTCCTCAGCCCACTCTTCGAGCACCGTGAGAAGGCGGTCGATACCGCGATGTGCCTCCGTATTGAGGCGACGCTTGTAGCGGTCTATCGTCTTGTCGTCGGCATTGTCATATCCTTCAGTATCGAGGATATTGAGTCCGCTCTCGTTGACAGAGATGGCGCTCACATCGGCAGCACGATAGAGCATATCGAAGGCTACGGGTCGCTGACACAGACGGATGAGCTGCTGCCAAGGTGTTGATACCTGTCCTTGGGGAATGAATACCTCCTTGTCGGGAACCTCGTCGTACTTCTCGCACATAGACTCATACAGCGGCTTGCCGATGCGCTCAAGCAGGAAGTCGTGCTCGCTATTGTCGATGAAGGCCGCGTAGTGGTCCAGACTCTCCACAACGTGTGTGGGGAGGTACATGCGCAGCTCTTGTGGCGTGGTGATAATCATAGGTTATCTGATTTATTAATTTGACACAAATATAACTTATGGTACCGACGTACTGGGGACAACAACCCTACATGATAACGAACGAGTACTGCAACAAGTTCGCGATTTTCTAACGTTACTTTGTTTCTGGTCTAACGTTACTTTAGGGTAAGAAGTAACGTTACTTTAGGGTGTAATCTAACGTTATATCAGACGCAATGTAACGTTAGATTAAACGTAATGTAACGTTACATCAGACGCGATATAACGTTACATTTTTTACTCAGATTCTTACACCTTGGTTTCCTCCATGCCGTTCTTGTTGCGGTCGAGAGTGGTGAGCGTCATCTGTCCTATCTCCCATTCCATGTGGGGGTCCCACTCGTTAAAGTCGCGGGCGAGGTAGTAGGGAGTGAGCAGAAGCTGCTGCATCGGTACCGAGAGTAGCTTCTTCATCTCGTACATCTCGCGCTGCTGTGTACCTCCTGTGCTCGACGAGCTCAAGTTGTTACCGATGAGGATGCTATGGATACCCAGCGAGAGGAAGATGATGTTTGACAGCTCCTCCAGCTCCGTCTTGTTGGCTTCGGCCTCCTGCTTCGATGAAAGGGGCACATCCACGATACGCCACGCATCGTGCTCCTTGCCGTCGTTACCGATGAAGGTAAACGACAGGATGGTCTGACCATTGTTCTCGCGGTTCTTGAGGAAGGTGTTAATCTCTTCCCACATCTGGTCGCGCAGCTGGTCGCGCTCCTCCTGCTTGGTCACGTTCATCTGCTTGAACAGGTTGCTCAAGTACTCCGTGTGGATATAGATGATCTTACCAGCCGAGTTGCTGTTTTCCTTCGCTATGCGTCGGTTCTCGATGATGGTAGAGGTATACTTATATATATCTCCGTAGATGATGCTGTGCCACGGTAGTTCGGGGTAGTAGTCGCGTCCCACGCTAGGGTAGTAGGTGGGGAGTATGAAGTGGGTGGGTCGCTGTGTCTGCGCTTTGCCCGTATTGGTCTTAGCACCGGTGTAAGCCTTGATGCGGTGGTTGCGCACCTTCTCCTGCAGTGACTGCAACGGTCTGTCGGGGTCGAGGGCAGGCACGGCAGCGGTCTTGATGTCCTCGGGTGTGGTGTTCACACCGCGGTCCATCCACTGGTTGCTCACGTATACATAGTTGATACGTCCCTGGCGATCGCGACGCTCCAGACGGCACTTGCAGCACGAGTGGTAGTTGAAGCCGATAATCTTGGGCGACCACGTAGCGTCATTCTTGTTCTCGCCTTGACGGTCGAGCTGCACTTCAGGAAAACAGATACCCACAAGACTGATGTCGTTTGCCCACGAGGTGAAGAGCAGGTTGTGATTGCAGTTGCGCATCAGCTCCTTCGATTCCTTGTCCGAGCGTTTCCATACCTCCAACGCCTCTTCGGCCAGGCGCACCTCTTCGGTGAGCTGTGCTTCGAGCTTGTTTTGCAGCTCACGCTCCTCATCGCTCTTCGGCTCCTGGCGTGAGCGAAACCAGTCGAGCAGGACACGACGCTTGTCGGCCAGCTGTCCTTGCAGCAGTTCACCCGCAGCGGAGTAGTCCACCTTCTCGGTCTCAATGCTCCCGTTGACGTATCGGTTGTATCGGTACTTGGGTCGCGGACCGAGGCCAGCGATGACGTCAGCATTGAACTTGATACCCACGGCAGTATATGGAAGCATCGAGGCGAGCAGCGCCATCGTATTAGGGAAACGGTTGCCCGAGCCCCACGATATATATCCTAATTTCGGTGTGCCACCCTCCACGGGCATCTCCGAGCCGATGGGCGCACCGGCAGATATTGAGGCCGATTGTCCGTCGGGTCCAGCGCCCAGCAAGGTGTTATACACGCCTCGCCACAGCGGTTCGGTGTTGACACGATCGCCAAACACTTTATGTACAGGCATAGCCACGTAGCCATCCTGAGCCATGCGCTGCATCTGTTCGTGAAGTTGCTGAGCCGATGCCGTTGTCAGCCCTGCACCATTCATAGATTTTTTCTTGGTCTTTGCCATAATAGATGATTGTTGTACGTACTGAAACAAAAGTACAACCCCATTGGATTTATGTAGGGACAGGATTTTTACAATTGACAATTCACAATTGACAATTGACAATTAGCCTGCCGGATGGGTACTCGTAACTTTCAATTTTCAATTCTCCATTGTCAATTGTCAATTGTGAATTGTCAATTGCCACACCCTCCTCCACCGCCGTAGGGCGGCTTTCCTTTCCGCGCGATATTTTTTTAGGGGGTTTTGCGCACCGAAAACCGAAAATCCGATTTATTTGTACAAAAAAATCGCACCGTTTTGTACGAAAATCAGCTATTTTGTACCACTTTTGTCTTTTGCAAACTAAAAACGTACAAAACCCTAAATTACTGAATCCGTTTATTTTACTTTCTTAAAAAGTTTATTTTTGTACGTTTGTCTAAAATTCTCCGAGAATTAACCTTTTCCAAAATATTTTTTTGTCTCTCTTCTGCTACCCTTGTATGCTGCTATGGTGGTCTGCTGTTCCATTTCATTTAGGAGTGCGGGGATTTTCTTTTCTTTGTGGAAAAAATTGCGCAAAGTTTTAAGGTAAAAGGGGAAAAGTCGTAAAAAGCGTACAAACGTACAAAAACGTACAAAGAAAAATCGTAATACAATATGTATCAGTTTATTGATAATTTGTCCGAGTGAGAAATCTTTGTACAAACCGCGAGGAATGTTTTGTACAAGTGCTCCTGTTTTTGTACAAAACGCAGCGGACTAACCTGGTTTCGCTGTGAAATACTGTGTGTGCATCAGATGATAGTTGAAGAAAAATACAAAACATAATAAAAATATTATATCAAATGTTTGTGTATAATAAAAATATTATGTACCTTTGTGGTGTGATTAAGGAACACGAGTATTAACCATCAAAACAAAGTAAAATGTATGACGAAGAATTAGAAGAAACAATCGAATGGAAAAAGAAACAAATCAAAGACTTTCTTGAACTTGCCGAGGCATTGGAATTAAAGAAAGAGGAGATTGAACCAAAAGCGAATGCTTTACTTGAAGATTTGTTTAAGCTGATGCAAAAAAGAAAAAAGTAACTAACCAAAGCCCTCCTTCTCGGAGGAGGGCTTACAATAAATAAATAGTTATGGAAAAGATGAGAGAAATGGAAGAGCAAGCGATAAAGTATGCAGGATCGATGGATGCTGATGGGCAGGAGAAATTCAGGGTAGCAGTGGAGTGGCTGAAAGAGCATAACTCGCCTGCGCTGAAAGAACGGATGGCTGCGCGTATCAACGGAAGCCTGGATAAGGTTGAGGAGGAAATAAAGGAATTGAACATCCGAGCACAGCTGGCAGATACATACGAACTGCTACCTATATCGTACATCGCCAAGGAGTACTTTGGCAAGACGGCAGCGTGGCTCTATCAGCGACTGAACGGGTATAAGGTGAGAGGTAAGGTGTATTCACTTTCAGAGGATGAGAAAGCAACCTTCAACAAGGCTGTGCAGGATATAGCACATCGTATCGGCTCCGTCTGCATTGATTGATGGTGATGCAGCGTGTACTTAATCACAACAATCCCCCCCCACATCGAGCCGGTGTGGGGGATATTTCTAGAATAGAGTTAGCTGTCTACGTTCGTCCTTGATTCTCTTCTCAGCCATATCGAAATATTCTTTTTGCAACTCGAAGCCGATGAAGTTCCGCTTCGTTCGGATGGCGGCAATGGCTGTGGTGCCGCTGCCCATGCAATTATCGAGAATGGTCTCACCTTCGTTGGTGTAGGTGCGGATGAGATATTCAATGAGGGCGACGGGTTTTTGTGTGGGATGTATTGATGGGTGAGGTTTTTGAAAATTCAAGATAGACTTGGGGTATTTCTGGTCCGTTATAACTTCCTCAGACTTTCCAAATTCACCGTAACATCTGTTCGTTCTCTCGCCCAACATCTTTCCGCGAGTATGATTAGGTTCTCCCTTTATGAATTGAGGATTGTAAGTTGGAAGAGCCTTGTAAAATACTAAAATATCTTCATGCTCTCGAAGTGGCATTTTCTTTGCATTGAGAAAGCCACTACATCTTCCTCCCTTCTGCCAAACAAGATTATATCGCCAAAGCCGTTCGTTACTCATCATTAGTTTTGCGGTAAACATTCCTTGCGCGAACAACACAATCGCTCCTGTATCTTTTATGATTCTTTCGTATTGTTCCCAAAGTTTATCAAATGGAATAATTCTATCCCATTCAGCGTGCTTGTTACCTTTATTTAGCACCTCATACGGCAAGTCACAAATAATACAATCCACCGATCCATCGGGAATGCGTTGCATCCCATCCAGGCAATCTTCGTTGTATATTTTGTTTAGCTCTATCATCTTTTTAGAATAGTGTTAGTTGTCTACGCTCGTCCTTGATTCTCTTTTCAGCCATATCGAAATATTCTTTCTGCAACTCGAAGCCGATGAAGTTCCGCTTCGTTCGGATAGCGGCAATGGCTGTGGTACCGCTGCCCATAAATGGATCAAGAATGATATCTACTTTATAAGTGAGCATCTTTATCAGCCTGCTCGGAAGTTCCAATGGAAACATTGCTGGATGGCCTATTCTCTTTTGATTTCGTTCAGGAGCAAATGTCCACAAACCATTTGTATATTCTCTCCACTCCGACTTTATTACGGTAGTTTCTCCATCCCTTTGTAAGCTATCAGTCTTGCCAAATATAAGAATATACTCAAACGAGCGAGGAAATGATGGGGACTTTGCTGATAAATAACTTCCCCAAGCACACCTGTTTGACGTATTGTTTTTATTCCAGATGATCGTAGTTATAGGCTTAAACCCTACCTCTCTCAAAATATAAATAAAATCGGAGTGCGTTGAAACTTTCCCCTTCCTGCCATCCCCGATGTTTACACATATTCTTCCGTCACTCGATAAAACGCGATAACACTCCTGAAACACAGACTTCATCCAACGAAGATATTCCTCATGGGGTAAATTGTCCTCATGCTGCACATATCCAAACTTATTGTATTTGTTATTACCCAAATCAACATTATACGGAGGACTTGTTATAACACAATGAACCGAGCCATCGGGAATGCGTTGCATCCCATCCAGGCAATCTTCGTTGTATATTTTGTTTAGCTCTATCATCACATTCAAAACAAACTCCCCTGTACCAGGGTTTGACCATTATTTAATTTAGTTTCTCCTAAACATTCGCGGCGGAAGCGCTCGTCGGCTAGGCGGAAGTATTCTTCATTTATCTCGCACCCTACGAAATCGTAGCCCATCTTGTAGGCCGCTATGCGGCTGCTACCGCTACCGAGGTGCGTATCCAAGATTTTACCCCCCCCATTCCGAAAGTGCTTAATATATAAGCATATAGCTCCACAGGCTTTTGTGTGGGGTGAAACTTATTCGCATCTCTATGCCCTCCTCGATTAGGAATTGTGACAAGTTTAGCGGGTTTATTATATGAAGTCCAAGCCATCTCGCACTGCGAAAAATTCTCCCATACTTGCTGCTTATCCCATACAATAAAACACCGTGTAGGCGGCAGCGGAAAGTAGTTGCCTCCCCAAATAATCTGATGCTTGCTCACGCGACGCAGCTCACGGAAATACTCTTCGGATGGTGCCACGTCCCACTGCTGGATGTTACCACGATTGAGGCAGCGGCCTTTCAACTTGCCACTTCCCTGCGTACTCTTAGGCGACAGGCCGTAGGGCGGGTCCACGATAGCGATATCGAAATACCCGTCCGGCACGGTGGCCATATACTCCATGCAGTCGATGTTGTACACTTCGCTTGATGGCATAGTCGTTAACTTACTCTACTAATACCCAATCGTTAGATAATATGTCTGTTTGCGAAGCCAACCATCCCGTGAGAATTTTTCCGTCTGCCGTCTTCATGCAGATAGTACCGAGGGCTTCAACTTCGCCTCCGTTGGCGTCGGCGATGCTTTTCAATAATGGGTCCTTACACCAGTCCGACTTGACTAATGCGGCTGGTTTCAACCAAAGAAACATTCCTTTGCCGTTCCATCCCTTGCGTGACACCTTGAAGCCACGTTTCAATGACTCGATAGCTTGACCAAAAGTACCTTCGCTATTTTCTGACAACATTGATTCCATTTCAGCTCCGTCTATATATGCCGACGAAAGCAAATCTATCGTTTCTTCGCATAAAGCGTACTGTTCTGCTGTTCCCTTGGCCGATACTAAAGCTCTTTCATCTAATGTACTCATAAATGTTTCTGATTATTATTTGTTAGTGATTATTCATTCAACATCATCGGCATCGCCAATGTCAGTAGGTTCTCATCGCCATCGACATCGGTCATCACACCGGCACGGCTGGGGTCGGCGAGAGCGAGGCACACGCGGTCGGTGGTGTGTGTGGCGAGTAGGCCGAGGAGCGTGGTGCTATTGAAGCCGATATGCAGCTCGTTCTCTATGTTGGTATCGGCTACTATGGTCTCGTAGCCCGAGGTGGAGAAGTCGCGGTTCTCGGCCTGCACGGCGAGCACCTGACCCGTGAGGTCGCGCTTCATGGCGAGGTGGATGAGTCCGTGTGCCTGATTACCCATCGCACTCACACGGCGCAGGGCTGCCATGAGCTCGCTGCGGTTCACCTCTACGCGATAGGGGTTGCCCGTGGGGATGACGAAGTTGTAGTTGGGGAAGCGTCCCTCGACCAGGCGTGCCGTGAGGGTGAAGCCGCGTGTATTGAAGATCGCGTGAGTGTCGGTGAACGTCACTGTAATATATTGGCCCTTGGGCATCAGCTGTAGCAGTGCGGCGGTGGGCTGACTGATGATGAGCGTGCCGCTGTGGTCGGCGGTGTTCACCTCGGGGAACGACTTACGCACGAGCTTGTGCCCGTCGCTGGCAGCGAAGGTGAGTGCGTCGGGGGTGAGGTCCATGCAGATACCATTCATCACGGGGCGTAGCTCGTCGTTGGCGACAAATGCCTTGCACGTGCGCATGGCACTGAGCAGTACGTCGGTGGTGAGGTGTAGGGTGGGAGCATCCGTGGGGATGGCCGGTGGGGTGGGGAACTCAACCACATCGAACACGGCGAAGGAGAAATGTCCCGTAGCGTAGGTGATGACAGCTTCGCTGCCCTTCACCTCCACGGACACACGCTGATTGCCGAGGGTAGACAGAGCGCTGTTGAGGAGGGCTGCATCAATGCAGATGTCGCGCCAGTCCTCGACGTCGCCCATCGGGCATACGACCGACAGCGTATTTTCCTGACTCGCTCCAGTGAGGATGATGTCGCCATTGATGTTCTGCTGTAGCTTCACATTACATAGGATGGGCAGATTACTCTTGGCAGATATGTTCTTGGAGACGATGCTCATGGCCGTCTTCAATTCTTGGGTATTAACGGTAAACTTCATTGGTTGTCTTGCTGCTCCCCGTCTGCTGCCGACTCCTCAGAGGGACGCGGGGAATGGTTTACTAATGTGATGACTATATCCTTGTCGCGCCCTTCGAGGACTACGTGCTGCTGACCTGTTGAGGGCACGAAGCGTGCAGCCCACTGGGCGAAGAGGTTGACTGCCTCGTCGCGCGACAACTCGCGTGTGGCGATGGCTGTGCCGTCGTTCTCCGTGAGGGAGAGCGACAGGCGGCCATCGGTCAATAGTTTATGTTCTATCTTCATCTCGCACACGATTAGAAGGGTAGATCATCGCCAGGCTGTGCCTCGGTGGTGGGGATGTATGCGCCAGTAGCCTGCATAGCAGGTGCTACACCCTGGTATTCGGTAGGCTCGCGACGCTTCATCGGGGTGACGTAACCAATACGTGCCTTGTTGGCCACGGCATAGCGTGCCTCACGCTTAATGTCCTCGTCGGTGGGGTTCTTGGCCATGAAGGCGGCGTCGGCACGCAAGCGCTTCTCGGCAGCGGCGATGGCGGCTTTCTCGAACTCCTCGGTATAGCTCACAGAGATCTGATGTGATGGAGCGATGTAGTCCTCTTCGCCTGCATGGTTGGCCTCACAGGCTTTGCGGAACTTCTCGCTGGTCTCCCATTCCTTCATGTTGAGGAATGCGTGGTTAGGGTTGCCGTTGCTGTCTGTGGTCACACCGATACAGTTCCACGCTACGGGGATAACAACATAATTTACGGGCTTGCCGTTAATGACGTCTGACTTAATCTGTGCGCCTACGAGGTCCAACAGATCGATACTGCTTCTTTGGTTCATAATGTTTTTAGTTTTTAAGTTTATGAGTTATTGAGTTTACTTCTTTTTCCTTACTTCTTTCTTTAGCTTATTGTAGTCATACTGCAGCTTACAATAAGCTGAATGAGTCTCCTTCAGTTCCTTGGTACATTCGATGTATTCCCCTGCCAGCTTAGCGTACTTCATGTTGGATAACACAAACTGACGAACATCTCCTATGCGAAACCAAAAATATTGGGCACGTCTTACTCGGGAAATCGCTGTGCAATAGTTGAAAACAATCAATCCTATCCATAGTATATTGACAATACTACCCGGACTGATAAAACAAAGCCCTAAATTCAGCGTGGCGAGCACGGCATTAGCGCCTAAGAACCATCGATCACCGCCATCCAACTTTCGCCAACGGCGCTTCAATGTAATCCATTTCTTTCTCATCTCTCTATTCCTTTATATTAGTTAAACAATGGTCGGGTTTTTACCTCGATCTTGACGAAGGGGTCGCTGCGGTGACTGCACATGCGAGCGAAGGTGTCGAGGATCTTCTCTTTTGCCTCTCTCAATGGGCAGGCTAAAGGTTCGGTCTCAATCCTTATCGGATGTCGGCGACCTGAGTAGGATATGAGTGTTGCTCCTACGATTTTGTACGGTTGTCTGTTCATATTGTGTTATCTATTAAAATGGTAAGTCAGCTGTTTTCACTTCGGCCTCGCCCGTCTTGTGCTTGTCTGCTGCCGCACCACCAGCTACTGACGCATCGCGCTCGCTCGATAGCTTGTTGGCCTTCGTGTAGTTGCCTTGGCGCTTGAGCATATAGATATCCCAGTCGCTCTGTTCCTCCTCGGTGAGCACATAAGGCTGTCCGGTCTCAGGATCGATGTAGGGCGATGGGTCGGGCTTGGCGTAGAACTCGCGTTGCAGCTCGCGCACGCGCTCTGGGGTGAGCTGCTTGGCTTCCTCTTCGGTCTTGACGAAGAATAGAGCTTGCTGTGACTGCGCCAGCTCACGGATCTCCTTCTTACGGTTGGGACCCCATACCTGCTCGTCGTCGAAGTAGGAGCGCTTGCACCAGGCCTTCACGCGCATATACTTCTTAGCACGTTCGGTGGCGCTGTCGAGACAGGCCTCGGGGGTGCACACGTAGCCATTGTCGGCACAGTACTCGGCCACCTTCTTGCGGAACGTGGCTTGCGAGAACTTGGTTTTCTTATCTTCTGAGGTGTCGCACAACTCGATATACTCGCTAAAGATGGTGGGCACGTCGATAGGACAAAGGAAGTTGTAGTCGTGCGAGAAAAACTCCTTGGCCCACTGAATGAAGGTGTCGCCCATGGCTTTCTTCTGTGAACGCTCATTGAGGTCGGCCATCGGGGGCAGCACGCGGTCGGTCGTCTTCATGCAGAACTGCACGGCCATAGCGTTGATGTAGGCTATCTGTGAGCGAAGCCGTATATCCATATCCTCGGCATTGTCGCGCAAGCCGGGCATCACATCGCTCACCTTCTGCTGGGGCTTGTTTTTGCGAACGTCGCCACGATTGAAGCGGTGGCTGAATCCCGTAGGCACCACGCGGCCCGATGATGAGGGGTCGTCGTAGGTCTGCTGGAAGTTGCTCGTGATGACATGTCCCGGACTCTCGGCCAAAGGCACACGAACGGTGTCCTTATGTCGCTGGCGGAACTCGAAGCCCGAGGTGACGTAGTTGTACAAGGGGTCTATCTTAATGCCGCTGGGCCAGTCTTCCCAGTGGATGACACGGTAGCAGTGGGGGGTGAACTGATCGAGGAAGAGCGCTATATCAGAGTCGGGGCGCATGTTGCGGGTGTTGACCTTATAGATCTTACCGCTGCATCCCATGAAGAGGTTCACGAAAAGCGATTTGCCCGAACCACCCTCGGCACGGTCGTTGACACTGTTGCGGTTCTCGGTGATATAGGGCATATAGTTGGTGCCGCCACCGCGATAGCGGAAGAGTGGACGACCGAGCGAATAGAGGATGTTGGCTAATCGGGCTTCGAGAGCACGCACCTGCTCATCGCTGAACTCCTGTCCGGCACGTTGCAGCTCGGCCTCGGCCTCGTGCTCCTCATTGGCAAAGCAGCGAAGCACCTGTAGGGGTTGCCACCAATCGCCCACGGGACGACCGCCGAAGTCGAACAGCCAGCGGTGCATCTGTGCCCACACCTGCAGTTCGCGCTCCTCCTGTTGTATCTGTACCTGGGTGTAGCCTTCAGTATCGCGGCGATGCTCGGCGAGCGCCTTCACACGCTGTGCATACTCGGGGTTTTCAGTGATGGTGAAGGGTTCTTCTCCACGTGCGCAGGGCATCTCGAAGTCGAACGGCAGTATCTCGGCCTTATCGACACAGAAGTTGACCTGCGAGTAGGGGACGAAAGTAATCTCGTCGGGAGTGATGCGCAGCGCTCCGTTGCGGTAGAAGAAATGGTCGAGCTGCGGACCGTAGCCGCTGCGGTAGTCCACATCCATCACGGGGAGGTTGGATGCCTTGGCCTCGATGATGTCGCGCGAGGTGATGATGGCATTGCGCATCTTGCGGAAGTCGTCGGTGCCTGGACGTGCCTGGCGCTGCGCATACTCGGTGAGCGCATTGAGTGCCGAGGCGATGATGCTCTTCGCATCGAGCTCCTTGACGAAACATCCGTCCAAGTGTATATAGCGACCGATAATGTTGGTCGAGTTACGGTCTACCTCACGGGCATAGCCCTCGGTAGCCATGAACTGCCACAAGCAGGCCGAGTCTACGCGATACTCGTAGTCCTTGAGCTTGCCGGTCTTCTTATCGAAGGTGGGCTTGTATACTAACGGCTCGATGGGCAATGCCTTGGTGAAGAGCGAAAGAAACAAGAGATTCAGATCATCGTCGTAGCTCATCTGCTCCTCCTCGGTCATGCGGTAGGCCGCAAAGAACGCGCGTATGTCGGCAGCGGGGGTGAGACGACCGCCACGATAGACGCTGAAGTACTCGGTCAGACGGTCGGGTAGGGTAGCCATGCGCAGCTCGGTGAAGCGCTTACACACTTTGAAGGCATTGCGCTTGCCCGCATTGTCGCAGGCATACATGAGATAGAGGTTGGTGGCCATCTTGCGCAGACGTTTCAGCGCATAGCCCTTCAAACTCTTGTCACCTTCGTGCGGCCATACCACGTGATAGAATATATCGTTGTAGGGAGCGTAGCTGTGCGTGTGCGATATGGCGTTGAGTGCGTAATAGCAGCTAACGGCATTGAGTCCATCGGTGCAAAGCACGGCATTGGTCACACGCACATCCTCGGGGTCGATGTCTACCTCTTCCATCACACGCTTGCCATTCTCGTCTTCGCTCTCTACCTGCTTGGTGGTGACGAGTGTTTCGCCCGTGCCTACCTCACGCACAGCATCGGCTGCTGTGGTTCCGCTGAGCATACGCTGGCTCACCTCGTCGCCCAGGAAGAGCTGGTTCACCTGACGGCTGTCGAGCGTGGCATCGTACCATAGCCACTGCGCACGCTCGCTACCATTGCCTTCGGCACCAGCCCACTCGGGCTGATACACCTCGCCCCAAGTGCGCTCTACACCATCGGCATCGGTGGCTCGACGCACGAAGCAGAAGATGGGGAATAGCGGATGGCTCTTTCGCTCGCGGCTGACGAGTGCCTTGTCGTGCCAGAACTGACGAGTGACGTAAGACGTCACCTCGTAAAGACCAAACTCTCGGTGCAGGCGGTCGAGATCGAAGTTGCACCCGCGGCTCGCACGCCCGAAGTTGGGACCGAAGGAGTACTGATACACACCCTCGCCCTTGTCGTCGCACAGGGGACGGCGCTTGCCGGTGCTGGTCTCCTTATACAGACGCTCTACACGACAGCCCAGCATCTCCAATGCCTCTGCAGAAAACTCCTCGCTGAGGGCTACCGACACATTCTTCTGTCCGTTGACGTAGGTGGATATGCCGTTGCTGTGTTCATCGGCTACCCAAGGAGCTTGAATATCACACACCTCTACGATGGTTTGCACGATGCGACGGCGATTAACGCGATCGTTGGGTATGCCGAGCAGCCGCGCCACAAGGCTGATGGCACCGTAGCCCTGCATGTCGGCACGGCTGTCGGCCACCTCCCACAAGGGGGCAGCATACAAGCCACCTACGCGATGGCCGTTGCTCACGCGGAGTATCTTGCCCTCGCCCTTGTGCCACGGCGAGAAGTAGAAGGTCCACTCCTGCTCGGGCTGCTCGTCGCGACGACGCACACCGAAGTAGGTGAGCAGCATGTCGATGCTTGCGTTGTCTATATGTTTTAATAGGAGTTTCATTTAATCTAAATATCTTCCGGACTCACTCCATAAGCCTCGGGGTTCTTCACTATCATACTATATACATCTACGGGGGCGTAGGGGCCGCTGGTGCGGCCATCGGTGGTGGGCAGTACGGTGATGCGGTCGAGCTCTTCGTCCCACGAGAGGTTGACATTGAAGTCCATATTGTGGTAAATGTCGCACATCATGACTACCAGGTCGTGGTTCTCGGGATTGTTCTTGCACAGCTTCGATATCACGAAGTACTGACCTATATGCAGCGTGATCAGGAACCGATAGAGGCTTCGGTACATATCGTCGAACACCTGCGTACCCATCGCATGGCGCACACGGCGCACATCGGGATTCATCCGGAAATAGTCGCTGCGGAGGTACTTGCCCACTTTTTCACTTATCCTTAATGACAATCCTATTGTTGGCCATATAACTCTTCACGAACGACACGTTCCACGCCATCTTACGCGCATCGGAGAGTGCCGAGTGGCGCACCCACTCCTCTTGTGGCATCTCGGGGATGACATCGTAGGGCTTATCGCTAGGCCCGAAGAGATATTCCAGCATCTCCAACAGATAGGTGCGTGCGTCGCGCATCTGAGTGCGGTGCCACGGCTCCTTCTGACCACAAGCGTCATAAGCGTTGCGAAGGATGGGGAAGTCGAAGTCACTTCCTTGTGCCCATAGAATGGGGGTTGCCTCATACTTGGCACACATAGCATCGAGCCATGTGGTAAACTGGTCCAAGGCTGACGCCAACAGTACAGGGGTAGCAAGGAGAGAGGCTTTTGCCTCGTCACTACGGGTACTCCACCATCGTACTGTGTCCATATCGATATGCAGACCTGTCGTGATACACGATGTAGCGTTCACAGTGATGTAAAAGCGGTCGCCCTCATCTTCGCTGAACACGCTATTGCCATCTTCTGCGTCGAAATCGCAGGGGAAAAACGGCAAGGCAGCAATGGAGAGTATGGCGGCATCGCTCTTCAACGAAGCGGTTTCCAAATCTATGGCTATGTTTAATGTCTTTTTCATTCTATATATATATGTATTCGTTAATATCAACAAAAGGTATTCTTCATATTCAACAGTTTGTTTATCGGTATCCAATGGAGTACGTATCCCCGAGCCTCAAACATCTCTGCCACGATGAGCTTCACATCCTCGATGGGGAGGAACGCCTCGTCGCGCCCTTGCATCCACAGCTCCCAGCGACGATTGATGTAGCCGTTGCGGTCGCCTGTATCGATATTGTTTCTGAGCGTATAGTGTTCATACAATCGCATCTGTTGTCCAGCACGTGCCACTTGCTTCATAGCCTTCGGCGTGACGAGTTTGAAATAGAATCCCTCCTCATCGGTATCGGTGTAGTAGGCACCAAACACATCGATGTAGTCGAATCCGCCATTGGGGCGTATGCGCTTAGATATTTTCATCGTGCAAGAGATTGATTAAGTCGGGCAGTGAGTCACAACCACACTTGACGTAAATATTACAAAGGGTGTTGCGCACCGTCTTGGGTGCGAGGCTCACCGCTGATGCTATCACATCCACATCGGTATATCCGTTGCGGATGAGTAGAGCCACGCGACGCTCCTGTGGTGTGAAGCCAAACTCACGCTTGGCTCCGCAAATCACCATAAAGCTTTCGCGGTTACGCTCTGCATAGCCGTTCCACGGACAGAACTTAGCCAATCGGCAACCCGAGGGACGCTCCATGCGGAACCGCTTGCCATCGTAGTCGAACACATGGTCACGCTCGCCGAAGCAACATGAGCATACAGTGTGTATCACGTTCTGGGCATACAGCGCTGCGCTATTCCCCATCATCGCTGCCAACGAACTGTTGTAAGCACGGAAACGTGCCTCCACAGCCAACAGCATCGATGGGTAGCGCTCACGCAACATCTTCACCAGATCTACCGCGAAGGTCAGACCCTCGGGTGACTCCAGTTGGATAGTGCGCGACGAGTCGGGGAAGAATATCTCCACCTCATCTTGCGGATTGATGTATGCCTCAAACTTTTCCATTATCTACGTGGTCAATTATAATGCTTCGCATCAAGATTCCTTGCTTGCTCGGCATAGCTCAAATAAATTTGACTCTGCTCTCGCTGCGCTGCGGAATTGTTAATTGTCAATTGTCAATTGTGATTTGTCAATTGTTATTGTCTAACACTCAGCCCCTACAATCTGTTCAACGATAGCGCGAACACCCTTCAATTCCCAAGGGAAGAAGTTCCAATGTTCAAAACGGTTTAGCAACGTCACCTTGCACATGCCCATATCGTGCATATAGGCCGCGAAGTCGTTCTTGTATCCCTTGATAGAGGGATAGAAATCTCGCTTCTCCTCATCGGGGAATAGCGGTAAGTTGTGTTCACGGCAAAAGTCATCGATGCAGCCATTAATGCCGCGGATCTCCCAGTCATCAAAGCCACTGCCATCACCGGTGCTCCCGCATCGGTTGTAATAGCGATAACTGCTCATTCCGTTTTGCATAAATTGCTCTCTGACGAACGCTTTCTGCTCTCGGTTGAGCTGCGGAACTCGGGTAAGATTACCCGAGTTTAGCAGATTTTTTAACTGATTTCTTTCTATTTTCATCGAAAAAGTTTATTTTTACAATGCAAAGATACAGTTTATGTTTGTATTTACAAACGATTTCTGTTATTTCTTTGCGCGATTATAGTTTATTTTTACACGGAATATGGGAGAGTATAGACACAATGAACTTGCATTTGCAGAGCTATGCGAGAAAAAAGGACTGCGAAATGTGGACCTGAAGAAAATCTTGGGTATGACGAATACCGATACGATAAACCGCTGGCGTAGGGGCGAGGCCATACGCTCAGATGCTATGGCAAACATCTGTACGGCATTAGGAGTGGAGCCAGGCGCATTCTTTACACTTGACGGGCAACCTCTGTGCGAAGTAAGCGAACAGAAACCGATTTCCGCTCAGGAAAAATCACAGAATGTGCAACTGCTGTTGCTGCAGCAGGAGATGCAATTTAAGGAGCAGATAGCATCCATGGAGCGCGATCACCTGCGTGAACTGATGATGAAGGATGTGGAGTTGGCAAAGCGAGAGGTGGAGCTACGCGAAGAGATACGCTCCAGCGTAAAGAAGGAGTATGAGGAAGAGATCGACAGACTGCGCACGCAGCTCATCGAACTCTCGGCACAATACAAAGAACTGGAACTGCTCGGTGGCGGTAGCCGTATTACCGCTGTGGCGGACAACCGAAGCAAGAACTATATCACCAGCAAGTGAGATAAGAAAAGCGCAGCCCTATGGGACTGCGCTTCGCTTGTGTTATAGTATCAATTCAGATAGCCAATGCCATGCTATCCCTATATTGGGCAGCCAGAGGATGCTCGATCAGGGCAGCATCAATGTTGAGTCGCTTGAGCTCGGCACGTATTTCATCCAAGGATACGCGGAAAAACTCCTTTCGCCCATTTACTACGTTTACACGTCGCTCCTGGAATGCGCGATGGAGCGCAGCTTCGAGCGCTGGAGCATCTTCCGTCCATATCATTCCGTGCACATCGAACGGGAAGGGAACGGAGGCATCGCCAAGTTCTACTACGCGTTCCATAGGCTCCAATCGGCGGGTCATTCCTATTTTATATACACCTTCACCGAAACTGCCGATGTTACTGATGATGTACACATGCCCGGCCTTCTGCGTCTGCGCCAATGACATCGCACGTTGGTTGCGCTGCTGTGCCTCCACAACGGCTCCTTCAAGTTTTTCTATCTGCATCTTCAGACGCTCTATCTCAACCTCTGATTTTGCTTGCGCCAACTCCAGTCTCCGCTTCTCCAACTTTGCCTGAGCCTCTTTCTCATCCTTCAATGCCTTTTTCAGTTCGCGCTCAATTTCACGCTGTGCAGCAAGTTCCTCGCGCTGTGCTTGGAGCAATGCCCTGCGCTCATCGGCTCGTCGAGCCTTATACTGCTCTATCTCGTAGATGCACTTAATCTCTTCGCGCTTCATATTGATATATGGCGGATTGTAAGGAATGAGCGTTTTGCTCATAAAGTCATTCCATACGGTACGAACACATTTATCCAATATAGCATAAGACCTATCCAATCCCTTCTTGTAGGGATTGCCTATCTTCTGGTTAACGAGCATATCAGTATAGAGTGTGAGCACCACGGAATACCTTACCATAATATGATACACCGGCTTGTTCGCTTCATAATCCTTGTAGAGGTTCTTGAAATACTCTTCAGAATACATATCTTTAATCTGACGGGACAGTTGTATCCTTAATTCTTCGCGCTTAATAAAAGAGTCCTCGTCCTGTATAGGATCTATTTCTATTTCGCCAATACGGTCTAACACCAATTCCGTAGCAATCGAAACACCAGACTCAATCTCAGCAGCCTGCTCCTCTACAATCTCAGACAATACGGCTTTCTGCTGTGTAAGCAGAGCTACATAATCCTTGAGTGAACGAACATCATCTTTTAATGCCAAATCCCTTATGTGAGCGTTGATTTTTGCACTCAACTCATTACAAGTAGCCTGCTTTCTCTCTATTTCTTTATCAATACAAGATAGCTTTTCTTCGTATCTATTGACATCGCCAATCTTCTCATAGGCATCCACCTTTTTCTGCTCCTTCGCTAATTCATGAGACAAACAAGCGATTGCTATCATTGCAATCAATAAGATAACTATCAATATGTATATACCTATAATTTCAGCCATAGCACAATAGTCGTAATTATTCCTCTAACTTAAACCTGGCTCCGCACTTGGGGCAGGTGATTACATTTTTATCCTGCTCAATAATACTTCTCTTGTCTACAAAAAGTTCCCATAATTCAACATTGAGAGCCTTTGCGACTTTTTCAAGAGTTGTACCAGATGGATTGACCAAATTTTTGGTCAATCCCACTCTTGTTGTACCTACCATACTCGCGAACTCTTCTTGAGTATAACCCTTCTCTTTGATCAATTCTTTAATTCTATGTTCCATATTTTTATAATTTACGATGCAAATATAGGGAGTTTTTCTTAACGAATAATATAAATTATACATTTTTTCACCGAAAAGATAATTTTTTTTATTCTTTTTCTTGTATGTGAATAATAAATGTTATACATTTGCATCAGAAATAACAAACAAAACAAAGGATATGGCAACAAAGTACAACAAAAGAGAGATTATGAAGAGAGCTTGGAACTGCTACAAGAAGCATAACGACACCATGACTTTCGCCCAGTGCCTCGCATGGTCTTGGAAGAAGGCAAAGCAAGCCGTTCGCGATGCAGAGATGGCTATCGTAATGGAGCAGGGCCGCAAGAATCGTCAGCGCATGAGCGAGCTCGCCGCATTCTCAGGTAATTGGAAGTACACATACAACTCTCGCTATAGCCTTTACACAAGATTTTAATACCTATTATAATATAACCACTAAAAACTAACATTATGGTACAGAAGAATGTTTTCACAGA
>RHMF01000001.1_pt1 | contig 123319 bp, 130 predicted proteins | sample 5365151 | NCBI WGS metagenome assembly RHMF01 (sample SAMN10266501, study PRJNA497801) | feces metagenome | isolation source: feces | host: Bos taurus | place: China: Prairie of Fairy Mountain | collected 2017-08-14 | reverse complement strand
GCCCGGCTCGTGGACCTTCCGGGGCGGATGGGCGCCTAATTAGGCAGCCAGAGCAACAGTATTGTTGTCAGTTAAATTTAAAAAGTACCCATTTTATCGTGGTTAGGCGCCACGGCCCGCTATTCCAGCCTCACTACCCCCGTCGAAACCAGTACGGCCCCGTATAGGATAATGGGTTGGGGCAGCAGCAGGGGAGTCCTGCTGCTGCCAATGTTATTAGTATCTGCCGTAGGGGTCGGGGAGCTTATTGGGCTCCGGATAGGTTTCGCCCATAGTATCTACGGTAATGGAAGCGATTTTCTGCTCAGCAACAGGGCGGTCGTTGGGGCCGGTCTTGGTAGAGGCAATTGCATCCACCACATCCAGACCGGAAGTGACTTTGCCAAATGCGGCATATTGGCCGTCCAGGTGCTTGGCATCCTGATGCATAATAAAGAACTGGCTGCCTGCGGAGTTGGGGCTGGAGGAACGAGCCATAGACAGAACGCCTCTCTTGTGGCGCAGGTCGTTCTTAAAGCCATTAAAGAAGAACTCACCCTTGATGCAGTAGCCGGGGCCACCCATACCGGTGCCATCAGGGCAGCCGCCCTGGATCATAAAGCCGGGGATGACTCTGTGGAAGATCAGGCCGTCATAGAAATTGTGGTTGGCCAGGTCGATAAAATTGCGAACGCTCTGGGGAGCAATATCGGGGTAGAGCTCGCCTTCAATGACGCTGCCGTTTTCCATAGTAATCTTAAACTTGGGATTCATATTAGTATCTCTCCTTCATTGCGCGGTCAATCTGACGTTTTGCGTCTCGCTCGGCCGCGGATTGTCTTTTATCATATAGTTTTTTACCTTTGCAAAGTCCTAACTTTACCTTTACAAGACTACCCTTGAGGTAAACGGACAGCGGAATAAGAGAGTAGCCATCTTGCTTGACTTTGCCAAGAAGCCGCATGATCTCCCGTTTATGCATCAGCAACCTGCGGACGCGTTTGGCATCCGGATTGAAGCGGTTGCCATGATCGTAGGGGGAAATGTGCATCTGGTTCAGAAGCAGTTGGCCATCCTTGATGCCGCACCAGGCATCCTTCAGGTTCAGTGTACCTGCCCGGATGGATTTTACCTCTGTGCCGCACAGCTCGATGCCGGCTTCAAATTCTTCTTCCACGAAGTATTCGTGATAGGCTTCACGGTTTCGGGCCATCACTTTGATGTTTTCTTTTTCCAGACAGGTCACCTCCTTACACTTTCGTTATTATAGCATGATTGTCAAGTTGTTAAAACAAGAATGCGGACAATTCTTGTGGGGTTTCAAAGGTGTAATCGCAGAGATCTTTCATTTGCGAATAGATCTGGGGGTAGTCCTTCCGACCCCAGCCGGCAAAGGCAATTTCCACACCGGCAGCCTTAGACATATCGTAGGCCGGCTTCATATCATCTACTACCAGCAAATCTTTGGGAGAAAGATTATATTTTTTCATAATCTCCAGCAGGGGATATGGGTTAGGCTTGCGCTGGTGCTCCGGGTAATCCCAACCGAAGATGCAGTCCGGCTGCACTCCAAAATGGGCTTCATAATCCCGGGTGATGTTTCGGCTGCTGGAATGTGATACTACACAGATAAGTCCGCCCAGTTCCCTTTGCCTTAGAATAACATCCTTGATGCCGGAGAAGGGGGCAGGTATATGATCCATAATGTACGTTTGCCAGCTTTTATATTCTTCTTTCAATTCTTCATCGGTAAAGGAATACCATTCTTTACACATTTCCGCAAAGCCCAGCTCGCAGCAGCCGGAAACATACTCATCTAATGTGATAGTTTGTCCGGGGCGGAATTCGTTTAAGATATAGCAAAAGAATGGATAGTTTATGGTGCTTTCACTTTGAACCACTGTATCATCGTGATCCAGCACAAGGCAAGGATACTTCACTATTTCCGCCTCCTTTTTCTTCTATTATACCAAAGGAAAGAGGGGAAGACAACCATCAAATTCCTCTTGCTTTATATAGAACATATGTGCTATAATAGAAATAGAATCCTTGACCCCGTGCTAAAAATATGTTATCAATGAAAGTAGGTGAACAGCGGTGAGCCAAGAAATTTGCCCGGTGGATGTGATATCTCTTTGCAGCGCCAACGGAGAAATCCGCCCATTGCGGGTACGAATGGAAGATAATGACCACTGCCTGCTTCGCCTGGATATTGACGAAGTAATCAGCAGTAAGAAAATTCAGTATGTGGGCATCGAGGCAACGGTCTTTTTGTGCCGTGCCACAGTGGAAGGCAAGCAGTGGCTTTTTGAGCTGAAGTATACATTGCGTTCCCACAGATGGTGCTTTTTAAGGAGAGTGTGCTAATGGATAGGCGTGTAATATTTCATGTGGATGCCAATAGTGCATTTTTATCTTGGACAGCTGTTTGCCGTTTGAAAGTGTTAGGAGAAAGTTTGGATTTGCGTGAAGTTCCTTCTGTGATTGCAGGGGACAAAGAATCGCGCCACAGTATTATCTTAGCAAAAAGCGGCCCTGCGAAGAAACTCGGCATCCAAACAGGAGAACCGCTTTTTCAGGCATTGGAAAAATGTCCGGATCTGGTGGTCGCCCCGCCGGACTATGGGCTATACGTGGAGGCATCCCGGCATTTTGTAGAAGTGATGCGCCAGTTTAGCCCGGATGTGGAGCAGTATTCTATTGATGAAGCGTGGGTAGATATGACCGGAACACGCCGCCTGCACGGAGATCCCAGGGTTGCAGCGGAGAAAATGCGGGAACGAATTTACCAGGAATTGGGCTTTACAGTGAATATCGGTATTTCTACGAATAAACTCCTTGCAAAAATTGCCGGAGACTTTGAAAAGCCGAACAAAGTACACACATTGTTCCCTGAAGAGATAGAAAGTAAACTCTGGCCCTTGCCGGTAAGGGACTTGTTCTTAGTAGGCCCGGCCACAGAAAAGAAACTAAAATTATATGGCATCTATACTGTTGGACAGTTGGCAAAGACGGATTTGGGATTGTTGCGCAGGCGACTTGGAAAACACGGAGAGACCATTTGGCACTTTGCAAACGGCCGGAATACGGATGCGGTGTCCCCTGAGCCGCAAGAAAACAAGGGGTACGGCAACTCTGTTACTACCGCACAGGATGTGGAAACCAAGGAATATGCACATCAAGTACTTCTGAGCCTATGTGAAACGGTGGCAGCAAGAATGCGCAAGGACAATAAGTGTGGTGCTTGCGTCAGTGTGCACATTCGAACATTTGAATTTCAGCACGCATCCCATCAAAAAATGCTTCACGGAGCAACAAATATTACATCCCAAATATTCAAAGCCGCCTGCCAGGTGTTCGATGAACTTTGGGATGGAGTGACCCCTCTACGGCAATTAGGGGTACAGATTACACGTCTGACAAACGAGCCTTACCAGCAGTATGATTTGTTTTCCGGCATATCTGCGGTGCAGTATGAACGAAAACTGCGGTTAGACGAAACGGTGGACTCCTTACGGGATAAGTTTGGAGAAGACATTATTCATAGAGCCAAGTTTACGAAAAACCCGGAGGAACATATGGCGGGTGGTCTGGACAAAGCAAGAAGAACAGGCGTAACAAAACCAATTCCGTCAGAAATTACAGAAATAGAATAAAAGAGGCTTGCCAGCGGCAAGCCTCTTTTATAATCATCAAGCAACGGGATTGTAATTTACAGTGATGCTTAGTTCCGTTAATGCGGAAACATCTTTTACTTTGGTGCCGAAAACGTCAACACGGAAAAGAACTTGGCAACCTGATAGAACGCTTACATCTGAAAGATTTGGATTGTAATCCATATAGACGCAGTTGAGCATCATCAGACCGGCAAGGGGAGAAAGAGAACGTATGTCGTTATGGTCTCCGGTGATGTTCTGCAGCTTGCAAGAGCGCTTCCAGGCAGGGAGCTTGGTGACCTTATTGTGCGAGAATACGAAGTCCGTCATATTTGTAAGTGTAGAAAGACTTTGAATATCAGAAATGTTGTTGCTTGCAATATTCAGATTTTCCAATTGAACGCAGTCAGCCAAAGGGGTAATGTCTGTAAGATCATTATTGCTTACATCCAAATAGACAAGTTTTCCCAACTTAGAAATGCCGGACAGGCCGGAAATGGAATTGTACTTAGCATCCAGGTGCTGCAGCTTAGGCAGATCAAATACAGAAGATAGAGTAGACAAGGAGTTGTAGGAGACATCCAAAATTAATAGGTTTTTGTTGCCGGAAACTGCAGACAAGTCATTAACAGCATTTCGCTGCACATTTAGTGCCTCTAACTTTTCCATAGAAGCTATGGGGTCCAGGTTGCGGACGGTGTTACTGCTAATATCCAAATACAGAAGATTTGTCAGAGATGTCAGAGGAGAAAGGGTAGAAAGGGAACAACCATTCAGCGTTAAACGCTCTAATTTTTCAAGCCCGGCGATAAAAGAAAGTTCTTCAGAGGAAACAGCAGTGTTTTTCACTGTGAGAACCTTTAGATCCGGCATATCCACTATATACTTTAATTGACCGGGAATACCACTATCAATGGAGAGTTCCTCCAGATATGGCATATATTTAAGCTCAGTATAGTCCTTTGCATCCTTGGGGACGGTGAAAGAACGAATAGTCCAAATATCATCGCTAAATACAGCTGTACCGGCTGGTAGATTTAACTGCTTTCGGATTTCGGTTTCCATAGCCGTATCAGAAAAGATGACTTCTTCAATTACACCACCCACGACATAGCTATAGTTTTTCAGAGGGCTAACCAAGCCATTTTCAGCAACAGTAATGCATGCAAAATGGTTTTCACCACTGTGCAGTGTGATCTTACCTGCATGCAGATCCGCAGCGGTGGTGGGGTACTCGCTGCCTTCCCGGATGTAGACATGGCCGTCTTGGCTAAAAAACGAAATGTCGACATATTCGTGGTACTCACCAGCGGGAACAGAGGGGGTGGGGGCGGCTGGGCGTATTGCATCGAGTTCATTCTTAATAGCGTTATTTGGAACATTGTCCAATAGCTCTGCTGCGTCCAACAGTTTATCTTGTTCTACATAGATTTTGCAAAGCATCACATATAAGTCAGAACCGCCACCGTTTTCAATGCCGCGATGCAAAACGCGTTCGGCTTGGGTATAGTTGCCACGAGACAGATAAAACTCTGCCTGTTCCAAAGGAACGGCATCGTCATTGCCGAAATGGTTAAATGCTAAATCATTTAGCCATGCGGCGGTAGTGTAATCCCCCTTGTTACTGAAGTGATGTGATAAATCCATCAGGATGGTTTGGGTGAGTGTCTTGTCATATTCTAAAAAATACCACCCTACTCCAAGTAAAATTACCAAGGAGAGAAGAACTGGCAGAAATATCTTGAGAAATCGTTTCATTATGTTCTCCGTTTCAATAATGTAAGCACAATAATTATACCTACCACCAACAACTGTGTCAAGACTTCAATGGGAATTGGAATTTTTCCCCATAAATCTACGACCTTTTTTCACTGTATATGTTACCCTTGTTGAAAATGGAGGTGGCATATGAAAAATCGAATGACGATATGGATAGCAATCCTACTGGGGGCGGTCCTTCCAATGGTTCTTATGAACACATTTGAAACAAAAACAAAGGAAAAAGAGTATAGTATTGAAATCGCTGTATTGATAGATGAAACAGTTGTTTATATGGATATAGAGGAGTACTTGCTGGGTGTTCTTCTGGCAGAGATGCCTGCAAATTTCGAGGAGGAAGCGTTGAAGGCGCAGGCCGTTGCCGCGAGGACCTTTACCCTTTACAAAAAAGAGAATGGGGCGAAACATCAAAATGCCGATGTGTGCGACCTATCTGCATGCTGCCAAGGTTATATCAGCCCAACAAAGTATATTTCCCAAGGTGGGGATACAATGGTTGTTTACAAAATGTTAGGTGCGGTTAGTCAGACAATGGGACAGGCTCTGTATTATGAGAATGCCTTAATTGAAGCAACATACTTTTCTTCTTCGGGAGGAAGGACTGAGGATGCGCAGGCGGTTTGGGGCGCTGCTGTACCTTATCTGCAATCGGTAGAGAGTAAAGAGGAAGATATGTCACAAAAAAAGAATATTATGAAAGATGATTTCTGCATTGCACTTGGCCTGCCTGAAGGCGATGTATGCATTGAAACGCCAACATATACAAAGGGCGGCGGAATTGATAAGGTTTTTATAAATGGAAAGCTGTTTACGGGCATGCAATTACGAAAGTCCTTAAATTTGCGGTCCACAAAGATTACCTTTACCGTTGAGGGAGATGGAGTGCAGATTGTAACAAAGGGATATGGACATAGAGTTGGAATGAGCCAATACGGGGCGGATGCAATGGCGGCTTCGGGTAGTGATTATGAAGAAATACTATTACATTACTATAGCGGCATAACAATTCAGCCATATATAGCGGTCGAGAATTGACAAAAATCGTTCTATGGGATAGAATATACAGAAATTCTATTGCAAACGAGGGATTTATATGCCTATTCAAATTCCCAATGATTTACCTGCAGCCAGCACATTATTGCAGGAAAATATATTTGTTATGACCCAAAATCGGGCCAGCACCCAGGATATCCGACCCCTGGAGATTGTTCTTCTGAACTTAATGCCCACAAAGATAGCAACAGAGACCCAGTTCACACGGCTTTTGGGAAATACACCGTTGCAAGTGCGCCTGGAACTTATGCACACCACTTCCCATAAGGCTAAGAATGTCTCCAAGGATCATCTGTTAAACTTCTATAAAAGTTTCGATGAACTTAAAGACAGAAAGTTTGACGGCATGGTGATTACCGGTGCGCCTGTTGAACACATGGATTTTGAGGATGTGGACTATTGGGAAGAACTTTGCCAAATTATGGAGTGGAGTAAGACCCATGTACACAGCACCATCCATATTTGCTGGGGGGCTCAGGCTGGTCTTTACTACCATTATGGCATTCAAAAACACCAGATGGAGAAGAAGATGTTTGGCGTGTTCAAGCACAAGGCGGACTATAAGCGTTCTATCCTGCTGCGCGGTTTTGACGATACATTTTGGGTACCCCAAAGCCGCCATACCACAGTATACAGAGAGGATATTGAATCGGTATCGGGATTGAAGGTTCTCGCATCTTCTGATGAATGTGGAGTTTATGCGGTCAGCAGTAAGGGTGGCCGACAGATTTTCATTACAGGGCATTCTGAATATGATGCCGATACTTTGAAAAACGAGTACTTGCGTGATAAGAACCTGGGGTTGCCCATAGATGTGCCTGTCAACTATTTTAGGGATGACGACGCAAATAAAGAGCCGATGGTTCGTTGGCGTGGACATGCAAACCTATTATTCTCAAACTGGCTAAACTATTTTGTGTATCAGACAACGCCGTATGATATTATGGACGTTGGCATAAAGGGGCAGCTGGTTGAGGATTAATATGTGTGAAAACAGTCGCAAATCCTCCTTAATTAATTAATTTTTCGGAAAAAATGCTTGCATTCTATGTGTGTTGATGCTATACTTATGATACCAGTGTTATGAGTGGGTAACTTTAATTACAGCTCACACCCCCTATGGTAATTGTACCGTTGGGAGTATATATGAAAGAGGTTGATAGTATGAAATGCAACAGAAGAGTTTTGCCCATGCTTTTGGCAATCTGTTTGGTCGTAGCCCTGATTCCCGCTGTAGCTACTGCTGAAACAACGGAGTATCTTCCCACCGAGATTCAGTATCAGCAAATTGTCAGCTTTGCAGACAAAGATTGGGTTGTTCTGGACAGAAATATGAACGAAATGGTTCTTCTCCTGAAAACTCCTGAGGATGTTATTGCCTACAATTTGAGCGGTTTGACCAATGCGTGGGATGATAGCAACGCAAAGGCTTGGTGTGCTGACTTTAAGGCCACACTTCCTTCTGCTGTGTCTGAAGTGTCCTTCCTTACTTATGATGAACTGCGCACATATTTTGCTAACGGATCTATGGACAATTTGAAGGCTACCCTTGCCGATGGTACAACTAAGACCGGTTGGTGGGTACGTTATGATCCTGAGGGCAGCGTAAGTACTGGCGGCGATGTTTTTGGTATTGCAGTCAGCGATGCCGGTTTTGTAGGTGTGCCTCACGTTGCCACCAACTATGCAGCACGTCCTGTGATTAGAATTCCTGCGCAGAACATTATTTCTGTTGTTTCCGATGGCAGCGCTATGGAGATTAATGTTGTTCCTGACACCCTCGTTAACGTCAAGATTTCCATTCCTGAAAATGAAGTTAACGGTGGCATGCAGACTGACATTGGTAATTACGCTGAAGGTAACAGAGTTGTCGAAATTAAATATCAGAGCGCCATTGTTAACAGCACTATTAATGTTGAATTGATAGACCGCGTTGGCAATGTTGTAATGAATTATGAACCTGTAGATGTTGATTCTTCTGATGGTAAGTTTACCATTAAACTCCCTGATGGCTTGGTGGGCTGGTATAGTCTACGTGCTTACCTTGTATTGGGTAACGCAAAGGGTGCGATTGTAAAATCTTCCTTTAACATTGAGGACTCTCACGGTGAGGTTGCGGGCTATGAAGCCACCGTTAAGGGCGATGTCTCTGTAAACTTCGCTATTGACGTGAAAGAAGAAGTAGCAAAAGACCCTGATGCCTATGTTGTAGTTTCTACACCTTCCGGAAGCACTACTGTGAAAGTTAACGATATGACCGATTTCTCCCAGGAGAGCGACGATAAGTCCTTGCTGGTTTCTATGAAGGCACCTCAAATGACTGATAAGATTACCATCCAGGTGCATAGCAGCAAAGGCAATGGCGCTGAGCATACCTACACAGTGCGTGAATATGTTGAAAGCGTTATTAAAGCCGCAGAATCTGTAATTTTTGACGAAAGCAAAACCGAGAGCGAAAGAAATAATGCTCATAAAGAGAGAAATTTCGCACGCCATATGTTGAATTATGGCGCAAAGGCTCAGAACTATTTTAACTATAATAAGAATGATCTTGCTGATAAGAACATTGGCGACATTGCACAAGATCCTGTTGCAGTGGGCGGAAACACTGCTGTGACAGACGGTACAGTTGATGGTATCACTTATTATGGTGCTAGCCTGGTTATGAATAACCAGACAGCTCTGCGTTTCTATTTCAATCTGGGTGATGGCAAGAATATTTCCGACTATACGTTTAAGTATAATGGAACTAATCTTAAGATCGCAAAGAAAAACGGCATGTACTATGCTGAAGTTTCTAACATTGCTCCCAACATGCTGAGCGAATCCTTCACCATTGACATTTCTGTGGGTAATGCTTCTGCTTCTGTTTCCTACAGCCCTATGGACTATATTCAGAGACAGTACCATAACAAAGACTGTACTGCAAACTTGAAGGCTATGTTGCAGGCATTGTATAATTACCACATTGCTGCTGTCGAGTATATGGCGGGTCTTGCTAACTGATTGGAGGAATAGAGATGCCTATTAATGAGTTGTTTGAAGATATTGACATCGAAACAATCGGTTTGGAAGAGGAAGAAGTATTTAATAGTTTTGAAACTCCCGTCTTGCCCGGTTAATTTGGTGATTTTATGAAGAAAACGCTTTTGTTAATTGTTTGCGTTCTGTGTGTTTTTCTCTGCGCTTGTACGCCTTATACAGCCCATAATAATGCAGAACCTGAGAGCACGCCTGCCCCCACTGATCCGAAGCCTACCCCTGGTATGACGATTATTGCCCCTTCCGGCACACCTGACGTTAACATTGATGCGGAGGACCCGGATGATACCGAACAGGGAGGTAATACACAAGGTGGACAGAGCAGTGATCCTAACACCGGAAATCAACCTGGTGGAGAGCCGGATGACAAGCCTGTAGTAAATCCTGACGATATGGATGAGGAATTTGAAACACCGATCCTTCCTGGTTAATTCTTAGATAAAATGAGAATGTTGCGGTTTTTTATTATTGGTCTGGTGTGCCTGTTGTTGTGTGCCTGTTCGCATATTAATGCGGGGCCTGTTACGGGTCCGATTTCTAGACCGGATGCAACGAACGAATTTGCGGGCGAGGGTATTCAGTTGCCCTATATTCCGATTGTTCCGTAGCAAAATGGGCACATGGCCATTGACCATGTGCCCATAATTTTGTTCATTTGGTAGGTGAGCGACCTGAATACATTCAAATTGAAAATTGGCAATCTTATTGCCGAGGTACAATCAAATCACAATTATGTTGAAATGATTTGTGAGCCTTACAGCACGCACGAGAATCCAAACGGCTCTTTTTTCATTGATGATGCATCTGTTAATAATGAGCGGGATGCATTACTTGCGATTAAGGAAAAGCATGAATTGTTACCTGCGGATACTGCCGATTGGTTCTTAGAAGTTTATGCGCTATTGCATATGTTGCTTCCTGTTTTGCCAAAACATAATATGCTCTTTATGCACGGCTCCGCAATCCAGTATAAGGGCAAGGCTTATATTTTCGTTGCGCCAAGCGGTACAGGAAAATCTACCCATACCCGGCTTTGGCGTGAGCGATTTGGCGATGAGGTGACAGTTATTAATGACGATAAACCATTCATTGCTTTTCGTGACAGTAAGGTTTACGTTTGTGGAACACCTTGGAGAGGCAAACATAACATAGGGGAGAATTTAGAGGCAGAATTAGGCGGTATTTGTATTTTGTCCAGAGGAGAAACCAACGAAATCCAGCTGATTGAACCAATGGATGCTGTTCAGGAAATTATTCAGCAATCCAACTTGCGCGCATATAAGGATAACTCATTATTAGCTTTGGAATTGATTGACAAACTTCTAAAATCAGTTCCTGTTTATAGGCTTTCTTGTACACCGACATTAGAGGCTGTGGACGTTTGTTATAATGGGATAATTAAGTAATGGCTCGAAATTCGAGCCATTATTTTATTAATTGTTGAAGTATATATAAATAACAGGAAATCCACTTTTGTGAATTTCCTGTTTTGGTCGGAGTGTTGGGATTCAAACCCGAAGCAGTGCAAGCACTGCTTGAGGCTGATGTCCCCACTCTCTCTCCGCTTTGCGGAAACCGCTCGGGGATGACAACCAAGAGGACTCGGGTTCGATGTGGCATATGTAAAAAAACAGGAAACCCACAAAAGTGAATTTCCTGTTTTTGGTCGGAGTGTCGGGATTCGAACCCGAGGCCTCTTGGACCCGAATTAAAACGCACCTGTTTAATATCGTTTTATTATCTCTTAAAAGTATTGCTTTTATGCGGATTTTGTGGTATCATTGTTTTGTAAAGTTTTATAGTGTTGTTTACCTTTTTGTAAGTTTGTTTACTCAAGTGTTTACTTTTTGGAGGTAATGAGATGGCCACTTTAACCACAAAAACCGATGATGCTGGAAAGCCTATCAGCTACAAATTCACCTGCTGCGTAGGTAGAGATGACAACGGCAAGCAGATTTGGAGAACCAAAACAATCAAGAGTCCAGGATTGACCCCGAAAAGGGAAAAAGACTTTGTAGCCGATAAGATGGCGGAATGGGAAAAGCAGCAAAAGGCAGACTATGCACGGACACACAATGCAGTTGATAAAGATAAAATCACTTTGGCGGTTTTCATCACAGAGCATTGGTGGCCGGATCATGTCATGGATGGCAGCCACACACCGAGCAGCATTTCCTTTTACAAGCACATGAGTGACAACATCTTGGAATACTTTGGTAGCAAGAAAAAACTGTCGCAGATTGATGCGGAAACAGTCAAGCGGTATATTAAGTACCTGCGTACCGATGCCGTGTCGAAATCGGGAAAGCCTTATAGTGCCGCCACTATTCAACATCACTTTTCTACATTGCGTAACATCTTGGAGTATGCAAGGCGTTTCCATTACATCCAGTCTGACCCTTGCCATGACTTGAGCCAAAAAGAGAAACCCCACCGGGACAAAAAGAAGATTGATTTTCTGTCTATTCAGCAAGCGCAGCGGTTTATGGAGTGTCTGCAGAATGAGCCGTTGTTTTGGCAGTGCTTTATGACCGTGCTGCTCAAGACCGGCCTCCGCCGGGGTGAGTGTGTTGCTCTGCAATGGGGCGATATTGACGGAAACAAATTGGAACTGTCCATCACCCGAAATGTAACGATTGACAGAAACAGTCCCGATAAAATTTGTGTAGGTAGAACCAAAACGGATGAAGAAAGAATTGTCCCTATTTCACAAGGCCTGTATGCTCTACTGATGACCCATAAGCATGAGCAGCAGAAAAAGCATGGAGTGCTTTTCCCGAATGCGTTTGTATTCTGCTCTGCATTAGATCCATACAAGCCTATCTATCCCACAGAGCCTACAAGATGGCAGTCAAAGTTTGTAAAGAGAAACAACCTCCCGAAAGTAAGTCCCCATGACCTGCGACACACCGCCGCCACCCTTGCCCTTGAGAGTGGCGCAGATCTCAAGCAGGTGCAGGAATTGCTAGGCCACAAAGACCCATCCACAACAATGGGATTCTATACAGGCGTAACCGAGGAGGCGCAGCGGCGGACTATTGAAGGTATCGAGAGCCTTATTGGATAACTAAAAAGTAAAGCGGTGCATGGTAGAAATACTTTGCACCGCATTTAGTTATAAAGAATTATATAAAAATTATCAAAAAGTTGTTGACAATAGCAGTATTCGAGGCAAAAGCCTGACTTTGCTACATCAAAAGTTAGAAAAACGCTTGACAAATAAAAAGGAATATGATAAACTATACACAATGAAAGCGGATAACTGAATATGCACCGTTACCGATGGTGACCGTCACCGAAACAAAGGCTGTTTGAACTGGAGGCAAAGGTACAAACAGAAATACCATTTTGCAGTAGTTGGAGGCGATACCTAAAATCGCCAAAATAACTGGAGCGCCTATGTAAAAGGAAACCCGATGAGAGTAGCCATGAATGCGCTATTCAATAGGCGGTTAAGGGACAGGGTAACGCAAAGATTAGATAGGAGGCAATCTATCTATTTTTGTGTGTCCCTGTCGTTTTTTGTTGTTAGGAGCGACACACAAAGAGTGTGCCGTTCCTTTTTTCGTTTTCAAATCTATTATGAAAGGGAAACAACCTAAAATGACAGAACTTGAAAACAAAACCGCCACGCCTCCCCGAATGATGACGATTCGGCAAGTGGCACAGACCGGCGTATTGCCGGAACACGCTCTCCGGCAGATGGAAAAGCAGAAAATGTTACCTTGCTTTTATGTCGGCAAAAAGTGCTTAATCAACTATGACAAGTTGATCGAGCAGCTTCAGCAGTTGTAAGGGGGTGAAACAATGGAAGATAAGACTTTCCTTTGCACAAGACCCAAACTTGCAAGCAAGCTGATGGCAGCCGGTTATGTGGGGCGGCAGACAGTCAACCCATGGTCACCCGAAAGAACGGCATGGGAATTTGACAAATGTGAGGCATTGATGGACATTGTCACACAATACACCTTTGCACATGATATGGCGGCTGCACGCAGATGGCGTGAACGGCAGAACGCAAAACAGGGTGGTGAGGCTGATGCCTGATGTACCCGAATATGAAAGAGATCCCCTCAATTATCTTTTGTCCGCAAATATGCCGATGGAAGAAATCGAGGGACACCTCAAAGATGGTTTAGAACTTTGGGAGGTAGCAAGAGCAGTCCATGACATACAAGAGCGAGGGGAAAGCATTGACGATTCCCAAAGGTTTATAGCAAGAAGCGCAGACGAATTTGGAGAGGATCAAACCGAATTTGTATGGTATCCGTATATCCCAGTTGGTGACTATACCGTATTGATGGCAGACGGCGGCACAGGCAAAACAATTCTTTGCTGTGGCATTGCAGCCGCTATCAGTAAGGGTAAGGGACTACTGGGGGACTATGACAACGATAGGACAAACACCGCCGGAACAACCCTCATTATATCGGCAGAGGATCGGGGCGAGCTGCTAAAGAAACGGCTTGCCGCCTCCGGCGCAGACCTCAAAATGATTTATATTCTTGACTGCATGGATAGTGAGGGAATGGATTTTACAGACGGCTATGAGGATTTTATACAGACCATACAAAGGTACAAACCCCGGCTTGTAATTATCGACCCATGGCACGCCTTTTTGGGCGCAAATGTGGACATAAACAGAGTGAATGCAGTCCGTCCAGTATTCCAACGGCTTGCAAATATAGCAAAGGTCTGCAACTGTGGAATGGTGCTTGTTTCCCATGTCAACAAAAGGGCGCAAGGCGAAAACGCAAATAATGCCGCCACGGGATCAACGGACTTTATCAATGCTGCCCGGTCTGCTATGCGTGTCATATTCAACGATGAACCAGGCATGAAAGACACCCGAATTATGGTGCATACAAAATCCAACTATGCAGAGCCGGGAAAGTCTGTTGTCTATCAGATCCTAAAGGACAGCGGATGCAACTGGGTGGGATTTAGTGAGATAACCCGGAAAACATTGGAAGATGCCGCAAGGTGGAGGAAAACCCCTCACGAGGTAATCACACAACAAGCTACACAGGCGGAAACAAATTCCGCATTGATTGCGGCAATCGCAGAAAAGGCAATCCCCGGAAAGACCGTCAATGTCAGTTACGATGAAATGAAAGACACTTTTGGAGAGGATATTTTTGGAACTGGACAACCCAAACGCGTGCTTGGGATCATCGAAAATGATTTGTTGCGGTGCGGTATCACCATACAGATGGGAAAGACCGTGAAATATGAGGGGAAAACCAAAAACGGCTTTGGCATTTTCAAAACGGACAATAAGCCGATACACGAACCACCGGCAGAGATCGAGCCGGACATTGAGATACTGTAAGCAAATCAATAAAAGTCTATGTTTCTGTTAGGATATAGTTTTATAGACTTTATAGACAAAAGTGCATATTTTGGCAAAAGTCTATGAAGTCTATATTTCTCACGCCTAACAGATTCATAGACAAACATAGACCAACATTGAAAGGAATGATTTTTTATTATGACAGATGCAGCAAAAGAGGCACGGCGTGCATACCACCGTGAGTATCAAAGACGATGGCGCAAAGAACACCGTATTTCTATCCGTGAATATCAGCGGCATTGGAGGGCGCAGAACCCCGGATTGGTAAAAGAGTATCAAGAAAGATACTGGGCAAAAAAAGCTTTTGAAAAATCTTTTGATAGGGCGGAATTGAATGCGGAAACTGATTGATTTAATTCGGCGGTTATTTTTGAAAACTGCCACGAATAAGGGGGGTGTGGCTGATGGCGATAAGCAACGAGAAGATCATGGCTGCGCTGATTGCAACCGGGTCTGTTCGGGCGGCTGCAAAGGCTGCGTGCGTTTCAGAAACCACGATTCGGGCAAGGCTGAATGACCCCGATTTTCGGGCGGAGTATGAAAAGGCAAAAGCCGAAATCTTGACAGAGGCTTGTGATGCTCTGGGTGCAAGGCTGACACTTGCCGTTGATGTGCTGTGCGATGTACTGGAGAATGATGCCACACCTGCAGCCGTGAAAGTAAGTGCTGCAAGTGATATTCTCCGCCACGGTCTCCGCTATATCGAGGCTGCAAACATCCTCCGGCGATTGGATGCCCTTGAACAAAGAACGAACAATGAGGGGTGACGGAATGAAAGACTATACAAACCGCTTGCAGGTGCTTGAACGGTTTTTCTGTGTCAAGTCAATTCCTACCTTTGCCCAATTCAAAACGAAATGGGCGGAAACTGATTCTCTTTCCAAGTCTGTCATAGCGGCATTGGCGGAAAGCGGAGATTTTGAAGCCGTGAGAAAGCCGTGGGAAAAGTATATGTTTGCTGTCCGTGGGTATCTGCTCCAAATGGGAGAGATCACCGCCGATGCACAGAGCCTCCGGCAACTTGCCGCAGAGATGGAGGGGGATGCCGATGAAAGCTATTCTTGAACGCCTGCAAGCCATGGAGAGGATTATGCCGTCAATGGTTACGGTTACATATCCCGATGGCACGCAGACCTCTGTGGAGGCTCTGAAAGCCTTTGAGATAGCCGTAAACAACAGAGATGCGATATTCTCTGTCCCAAACAATCAAGCCATGGAAACCCTTTTGCGAGCCGTGGCGGATGCCGTGGGAACTTGACAAAACTTGTTATTTTCCCATATATGGAGATTTAGAAATGGAGTTGATAAACATGGAAAACGAATGGAAAGTTGATAAGTATGGAAAGCGATACCGGGAAACTGCACCGGGACACCGTGAATATGAACCTACAATCACATTGTCCGGCGGTGTTGAAATCCCTGTGTCCCAGTTGGATGAATACCACCGCCGTCAAAAAGAGGCGGAAGAAAAACGCCGTCAAGCTGCTTTGGAGGAAATGAAAAACAGACCTGCTCCAAAAGGATGCCCCTTTGTTAGTGGAATGAATACCAGTTGTAAAAGGGAAAAGTGCGTATTGTTCCATGATGGCAGATGTAGTATTGCTGTCATTGCCGATGCTACCGGCGCAGAGATCGAAGAAACACCGGCAAAGGATAAAAAATGTCCCTTTAGCATTTATGGGCGTTGTGATGGATGCGCCCTGTACAACAAAGGCTGCGCTGTTGTAAGACTTGCAGCCGCCACCAATAAATGATGAAATGAGGTTTTTATATTATGGGTAAGTTTTACAATTATGCACAGAGAATGAATGAGATCGCACACGCCACCTTTGCCGAATACCGGGAAAAGAGTGATGCTGTCAAGGCTGCGGAAAGCAGATACAACGCATATCCCCGGCGCAATGGTGCAGATTCCTCCTATATGGCAAAGAGTGCCAGGGCGGAGGCAGACCTTGCAGAGGCAAAGGCACAGTTTGAACATTGCCGCCGGAATCTGTTTGAAAATAAGCGGAGAGAAATTGCCGCTATTCGTGCAGAACTGGAAACGGCTGTTCGTGATACCTATGCGGCAGACCCCTCCAAAGTGGATATGCAGACCATGGAATTGCTGCGAAGTGGTATCATGTCCGCCGCTGAATATAGCCGTCTGATTGATGCAGCAACCTCCAACGGCAATCACACGATGGCACGAATGATTGCACAGAGTGCCGCTGACATGGCGGAACGGACAAAGGGTGATGCAGATGTTTCCCGGAGTTACAGACTTGTTTCCCATCGGGGCAAGGGTTTGGATGGCGGAGAGTACCTGCAAGCCTTTGATTGCCTGTGTCGAACCTTTGACCGCTGCGAGCGCAATTTTGCATTGTCTACCAAGTGGGACGAATTGACCACTCCTGTGGTTGAAAGTTTCTAACTATGGCTGATACTGACAAATTCATGAAACGGCAACAGGCGGACGATGCAAAGGCTGATGCCCTTGTATGCTTGAACTGCACAAAGGCAGAATGCAACGGATCGGCACAATGTTTCCGTGAAATGAAAAAGCTATACCAAAAGAAAAAGGGGCAAACCGATGAAAAAGACACTTGATGCCCGAATGAGGGCAATCGAACACAAGGCGGATATGCTGACAAAGTTTGCACCTATCCATATTGCAATCCGTAGATCATTTTTCTATGACGAATTGCCAGAGGAATGGCGTGACCTTTACTGTGAGTATGTCGGCATTGACAGAGCCGTGATGGAACACATCATGCTGACGGCTGTGGGTGACCTCCATTTTATTCTGCATGACATTGAGAAACCTACCCCGGAAGAATTGCAAGAAATTATTGCGTGGGTAGAATCAAGGGTAAATGACCCTGTTGAAAATTGTTGAAGATTTTTCATATAGTGCAATCGGCACAATGTGAGTTTCTCCTTTATAAAGGGAAAGCCGTCCAGTCCGCTGGGCGGTTTTTCCATGCCTTTTTTGCACAAAAAATCGGCCGTTGTTTACCTTTTTGTTTACTTTTTGAGATTTTGCCGAAAATTGATAAAAATATAAAATTGCCAAAATGTTCAATAAATGCCCATAAATAAAGAAAAAGTACCGCAAAACAACCGTTTGCGATACTGTTTTCTATGGTCGGAGTGTCGGGATTCGAACCCGAGGCCTCTTGGACCCGAACCAAGCGCGATACCAAACTTCGCCACACCCCGATTTCTACGCTATTATATTGAATAAACAGGTTGTTGTCAAGGAGAAGTTTCTTTTGTTGCATATAATTAGGTCTACCGTATATGTTGTAAATAGGAGGGGTGATTATGACCTATAAAGTGGAATATGGAATGAAAACACCTGCGATGTGTACTGTAGAAAAAGCACAAAAGAAACAGAAGAATAATAATGTGAAAAAATGGATTGTATATTGTTTGATTTTTGTCCTTATTGCTGTTTGTGTATCATCCGATATATTGATCCCAGGAGATGCAAGACTGACAAAGGCTGCAATGAGTAATTTTGTAAGTGATATTAGAGATGGGGAACAGGTGGTGGATGCTTTTGCTGCATTTTGTCAGACAGTATTGCAAGTCAGTTAGGAAGAAAATATTGGTCTCAACCGATTTCCTGTTTCTTCTTACGATTGCGGTTCTGTTTATTCCTGCAAATTGGCTTGGCGCCTGGGTCCTGGCATTGATTATACACGAATTATTTCATTATATCGCTCTAAAAATTTGCGGTGGGACAATTACTGGGTTACAGATTAATCGCAGGGGAATCGTTATGGATGCGCAACCGATGTCATTGGGCAAAGAGGCCTTTTGTGCCTATGCAGGACCAGTTGGAGCTCTGATTATTCTACCGTTCGCACGATATGTTCCGCGAACGGCCATTTGCACACTGGTTTTTAGTGCATATAATTTGATACCCATTTTTCCTTTAGATGGAGGCAGGGGCCTGTGTTGCCTGTTAATGAAATTTCTTCCAAATCAATTGGCAACACGTGTTATGCGGTATATAGAAAATGTTCTGCTGCTGGGCATCCTTATTATTGCCATTTATTCGGTGTTCCAGTTGGGCCTTGGCCTGCTTCCAGCGATTTTGGCAGTCTTCCTGTTTTGCAGATGTAAAGGATTAAAATTTCCTTGCAAAAATCGTCGGTTGGGCTTACAATAAGGCTACCTGATTTTTACGAGGTGGCATATGACTGACCTATTACAAAGAATTCTGCCTACCGTGCAGAAACCGGCCCGGTATACCGGTGGCGAATTTAATGAGATAAAAAAGAATTTGAAGGATATTCGTGTTCGTGTAGCCTTCTGTTTTCCGGATACCTATGAAATCGGTATGTCCAATTTGGGCATGCGCATTCTCTATGGCGTGATGAATCAAATGGACGGAGTGTGGTGTGAACGGGTGTTTGCTCCCTGGGCGGATATGGAAGCGGCCATGCGACAACATAATTTGCCCCTTTGGGCATTAGAGAGCCAGGATCCTGTAAAGGAGTTTGATATGATTGCCTTTACAGTTGGCTATGAAATGTGCTACACAAATATCTTGAATATGCTGAATTTGGCAGGTGTGCCGATATACAGTAAGGATAGAAACGGCCTTAAGAATATTGTCTTCGCCGGAGGTGTCTGCACGTTTAATCCTGAGCCCCTGGCTGACTTTGTGGACTTCTTTTCTCTTGGAGAGGGGGAGGAAATTACCCCTGAAATAATTGCCCTATATGACCGGGCAAAAGCCGAAGATTGGACAAAGGACAAGTTCCTTAAGGAAGTCTCTAAAATTCCAGGAATCTATGTGCCCTCTTTCTATGAACACACATATAATGAGGTCGGAACCTTGGCGGAAATCAAGGCATTGAACGGAGCCCCTCAGAAAGTTACTAAGCGAATTGTTGAAAATTTAGATGCCGCTTACTACCCAACAGAAATGATTGTCGCATCTACTGAAATTGTACATGACCGTGCAAATCTTGAAGTGTTTCGCGGCTGTATTCGTGGATGCAGGTTCTGCCAGGCGGGATTTTCCTGCAGACCTGTACGGAAAAAAAGTCCGGAGGTACTTTACCGGCAGGCTGTAGATACAATGGAGAATTCCGGTCATAATGAACTGACGCTTTCCAGCCTTTCAACTTCTGATTACCGTCAGTTGCGTGAATTGACGGATGAATTGATACCTTATTGCGAACATAATAAAATCAATTTGTCCGTACCGTCTCTGCGGGCTGACAATTTCTCCACAGAACTAATGGAACGGTTACAGACTCTGCGGAAAAGTGGTCTTACTTTTGCACCTGAAGCCGGCACACAGCGCCTGCGCGATGTAATTAATAAGAACCTAACAGAAGAAGAAATTCTCACATCTTGCACAAATGCCTTTGCGGGCGGTTGGAATAATGTGAAGTTATACTTTATGCTGGGTCTTCCTACTGAAACAGATGAAGACGTGATTGGCATCGCTGAACTGGTTTATAAGATCATTTTGTCTTGGAAGGAAAATGCAGCAAATAAAAAGCGAGGCCTTCGTGTACACGTTGCAACGGCTTATTTTGTGCCGAAGCCGCATACGCCTTTTCAGTGGGAAAAGCAGATTACACCGGAAGAGTACCTTCGCAGATGCAAATTGCTTAAGGAGCATTTGTATTCCAAGAGCATCGTATATAACTACCATACTCCTGATATTAGCCGTTTAGAGGCTGTTACAGCCAGAGGTGACCGGCGACTGGGTCCAGTAATTGCCCACGCGGCTGAACATGGCGCTAAATTGGATGGGTGGGATGAATTCTTCCGATATGACCTTTGGATGGATGCTTTCCGCGCCTGCGGTGTTGATCCCAGTTTCTATACAACAAGAGGCTTCGGTGAAGAGGAGATCCTTCCTTGGGATACAATTGATGTAGGGGTCCATAAAAAGTTCCTTCTGCGGGAGCGCAAGCGAGCCTACGAAGGAAATGTAACGCCTGATTGCCGTCACGAATGCAGCGGGTGCGGCGCAAATTGCTTGCTAAATGAGGTGAAATGCGATGCTTAGACTGCTGTTTGAAAAAAGAGGTAAAAGTATTTGGATTTCTCATTTGGACTTGATGCGTCTGTTCCAGAGAGCCTTTAAGCGCGCAGGGTTACCCCTGACCCATACGCAAGGTTTTAATCCCCGTCCATCGGTCTCTATTGCTCTTCCGCTTTCTGTGGGCGTAGAGAGCCGGTGTGAACTGTTGGATTTTGAATTGGAATCCTGCAATGCAACCACAGATGAAATCCGGGATAGACTGAACGCGGGCCTTGTAGATGGCGTACGCGTTATCAAGGTCTATCAAGATGGCAAGAAAATCCGGGATCTGTGCTATTTACAATGTGAGCTGGCATTTGAATATGCCAATGGTGTACCTGAGGGCTGTATTGAGGGCTTGAATTCCCTTTTTGCAAACGAAAGCATCATTGTGCCAAAGAAAACGAAAAATGGCGTACAGGACCAGAATATTGCTTCTATGATAAAAGAGATTTCCTTTGAAAACACAGGTAGCAGGGAAGTGACTTGCCGCTGCGTTATTTGCTGTCAAAATCCTACTCTGAATCCTGCACAGATTTCTCTGGCAATTGAACGTTACTGCCCAGAATGGAAGGCAGATTTTTGCCGCATTATAAGGTTAGAAGTTTTCAATCAAAATCTTGAAGTGTTTCGTTAAGGAGTTAATATGGAGATTAATCCCAATTTTATTTTGGAAGATTGCCCCGTTTGTCGTGGCAACGGTATGGTTGTCCACGAGGGTGGATGGAATGTGCAGGTAGAGTGCTGTGATTGCAGCGCCCATACTGTTTATGTTGAATATGAGAATGAAGAGCAAAAGAAAGAGGCAGAACAGCAAGTGGTATGTCTTTGGAATTTAGGGAAAGTAATTAAGGGCGAAGCCGGCGAATAAAATTTTTTCTTAAAAAGTAAAAAAATGCTTGCATTTTCTGTGACTGTGTGATAGTATATCCAAGCGGTCGTAAGATGCAACAAGCAATTTCCGGGTGTGGCGAAGTTTGGTATCGCGCTTGAATGGGGTTCAAGAGGCCTCGAGTTCGAATCTCGACACTCGGACCAAAATGGGAAATCCACTTATGTGGGTTTCCCATTTTTTATTGCGATGCATAAACGAACTCGAGGCCTCATGTATTACAATAATTGGCCTAAAGCAGTCTGCGCAGCGGGGCATACTGTTTGGGTTTTGAATTCAATGACTATTTTGCCGGTTTCGTAATTTTAATATCGTTTTTGCAATAAAAAAGTAAAAGAATTTGAAAATTCCTCTTGATTTTCCAACTGAACCGTGTTATTATATCTCGGTCTGAAAACAAGGTGAGTCCTCTGCATGGCCGAAACCCATATCTTCGGAGCAAACCGTGTAAGAACGCCTAACTATAAGGAGGACAATGATATGGATTTAGTAAAGGCTCTGTCCAGCCAGTACATGAAGGAAGAGCTGCCCGAAATGCGGGTTGGCGACACCGTTCGTGTGCATGTGCGGATCAAGGAAGGCTCCCGTGAGCGTATCCAGGTGTTTGAAGGCACCATTATCGCCCGGAAGCACGGCGGCATCGGTGAGACCATCACTGTTCGCCGCATCAGCTACGGTGTAGGCTGTGAAAAGGTTTTCCCTGTTCACTCTCCCCGTATCGCCAGTGTTGAGACTGTTCGTAAGGGTAAAGTTCGCCGTGCGAAGCTGTACTACCTGCGCGACCGTTTCGGCAAGGCCGCCAAGGTCAAGGAACTGGTTTAATTCCAAAAAGAATAAAAAAAGAGGGGCAACCCTCTTTTTTTATTACGCAAAATGGTTTATAATGTAAGAAAATATGGCTTCAGGAGGTGTGATTATGGACGTTCGTGGAAACAAAATGACGGATAGCAAAAAGACAATTCTTTCTTATTTACATGATTTTGTTATTCTACTGACAGTCATCCTTGTAGTGTTTCTTCTTTTAGGGCGCATCGTGGTTGTTTCCGGGCCGTCTATGATGAATACCCTAATTGATGGCGATTATCTGCTTGTTGTTGGAAAGCCGTTATATAATACCCCCCACGCAGGCGATGTGGTTGTGGTCAGCAAGGACAGTTTTAAGTCCGGTGAACCAATCATTAAGCGGGTGATTGCAACGGAAGGACAAACGGTGGAAATTTTGGACCACCAGGTATATGTTGACGGTGTTTTGCAGGATGAGCCCTTTGTTTCTACACAAACCAATCCTCCCTATGGCAGCCAGTTTTCCTGCGTTGTGGCAAAGGGATGTGTGTTCGTGATGGGTGACAATCGAGCAGTGTCCAAGGACAGTAGAAGCACGGAGATTGGGCAGATAGATTGTCGCGAGATAATAGGTAAGGCGGTATTTCTGTTTTTCCCAGGTGCTGAGGAATTCAATGAAAAAAGAGATTTTAGTCGCATAGGAGGGATTTCCTGATGGATGAGAAACAAATGAATATCCAATGGTATCCCGGTCATATGACCAAGACCAGACGGCAGATTGAAGCTGACTTAAAACTTGTTGACGCAGTTTGTGAGATTGTGGATGCGAGAATTCCTGTTTCCAGCCGAAATCCCGATATTGATTCCATTTGTGCCAATAAGCCCAGGCTGATTGTTTTGAACCGGAGTGACCTTGCAGACTGGGAAGTAACCAAATCCTGGATGCAGTATTTTAGGGGGCAGGGTATCGCAGCTATTGCAACGGATTGTAAAAGCAGAAGGGGAATTAACGAATTTTTGCCTGCAGTCCGCAGTGTGCTGAAGGATAAGATTGCAAGAAATGCGGCCAAGGGTATGAATAAACCTCTGCGGATAATGATTGTTGGCATTCCCAATGTAGGGAAATCTACATTTATTAACCAGATTTCCGGCAGAAAGGGTGCCAAAGCGGAAAACCGCCCCGGTGTTACAAGGGGCAAGCAGTGGGTAACTGTGGATAATAGTTTGCTCTTATTAGATACGCCCGGCATCTTGTGGCCCAAATTTGAAGACCCGGAAGTGGGTATGATGCTTGCATATACAGGCGCAGTAAAAGAAAATGTGATTGATACAGAGGAACTGGCCTGCCATTTGGCGGAAAAGTTGAATCGGTACTACCCTCAGGTCCTCTTAGATCGCTATAAGGTGCAGATGCCTTCTGACACTCCCGGGTATATGCTTTTGGAAGAGGCAGGTAAAAAAAGAGGATATTTGCTTTCTCGTGGTGAAATCAATACTGAGCGTATGGCTAAAGTTTTGATTGATGAGTACCGCAGTGGTAAGTTAGGCACCTTCACCTTTGAAAAAGTGGAGGACACAGTATGAACAGCGCAGATATGTTTTACTATGAAAACCAGCAAAAGATGCAGGGCTTTCAAAAGATTTGCGGTGTAGATGAGGCAGGCAGAGGCCCTCTTGCAGGCCCGGTTTGCGCCGCCGCAGTTATTCTGCCGGAAGATGCGAATATACCAGGCTTAAACGATAGCAAAAAACTTTCTGACAAACGTCGTCGGGAGATGTATCCGCTTATCAAGGAGCAGGCAATTGCCTATAGCATTGCCTTTGCATCGGAAGAAGAAATTGATAAAATTAACATTTTGCAGGCAACATTTCTTGCTATGCAACGTGCAATTGATGGCTTGCAGGTAAAGGCGGATTTTGCTCTTATTGACGGTAACCGGGAAAAAGATTTTGGTCTGCCGGTAAAAACAATCGTTGGCGGTGACGGGCTTAGCGCCAGTATTGCCGCTGCTTCCATTTTGGCAAAGGTGACCCGGGATGACTTAATGCTGGAATTGGCAAAAGAATTTCCCCAGTACGGATTTGATATACATAAAGGCTATGGCACAAAATCTCACTATGCGGCACTTGCTCAGTTTGGGCCAAGCAAAGTGCATCGTATGACTTTCTTGAAAAAACTATATGGGACGAAATAATCTTGCAGGTGCTTGGGGTGAAACGGTTGCTGCCCAGTACCTATTGAACAAGAAGTATACTTTGTTGGGAGCAGGATATCGGTGCAGGTTCGGAGAAATTGACCTGATTGTATCCGATAGGAAATATATTGTGTTTGTGGAAGTGAAACTGCGCAAATCAGCAAAATTTGCACAGGCAGCCGAGTTCGTGGATTACCATAAGCAAAATCGGCTGCGAACCACTGCTTCGCTGTACTTGTCACAAAATCCAACGAAGCTGCAACCGCGATTTGATGTAATTGAAGTGTATGCGCCGGATGGTATCGAAACCAAAAATCCGGTGATTAACCATATGGAAGGGGCATTCGAATGAGCATTCCTGTTTTTGATTTACACTGTGATACAGCGTTGTCTCTCCTTGGGGATACATTAGATCAGGCGGGGAGCCTGAGAAAAAACGCGTTGCATATTGACCTGGAACGGGCCGGAACATTAGGCGGCTACTGCCAATGCTTTGCTTGCTTTACCACGCCGGGAATGGAAAAGTGGTACAAGAAGTCTCCTGTTGTTGTCTTTGAAAGGGAACTGGCAACGGTTATGCGGGAAACAGAAAAAAATGCTGACTTGATAGGCTTGTGCTATTCGCCCGAAGAAGTGGAGGCAAATCTGGCTTCTGGGAAAATGAGCGCGATTTTGACCATTGAAGGACCTGCCGGCTTTGACTACGATCCGGAACTTCTGGAAGATTTATATCGTGTTGGGTTCCGCATCACAACTTTGGGCTGGAACGAACAGAATGCTCTTTGTGGTTCTAATGTGACCGGAGGGGGTCTGACAGAGCAGGGACGGGAATATGTACGGCAGGCTCAGATGCTTGGTATGATTGTTGACGTAAGCCATATCAGTGACGAAGCATTTTGGGACATTATGGAGATATCCACAGCACCGGTGATTGCTTCTCACTCCAATAGCCGTACTGTTTGCAACCACAGCCGAAATCTTACCGATGAAATGTTCCTTGCTATTTGCAAAACCGGTGGCGTTGCAGGCATCAATCTATATACAGATTTCTTGGGCGAAAATGCAACAATTGCCACAATTTGCGATCATATTGCCTATTTTCTGACCCTTGACCCCGAGGGAAAGCATATAGCCTTGGGCGGCGACTTGGACGGTTGCGATACTCTGCCGGAAGGCTTTGCCGGTGTGCAGGATTATGCTAAGTTGGAAGAGGCCCTCTTACAAAGAGGTATTTCCCGAGAAATTGTAGAAAATATTTTCTGGAATAATGCAATGGGAGTGATGAAGCGTGCTGTATCGGTCCACAAGAAATAAGATAGATTCTTTTACTGCCTATCGGGCACTGCGGCAAGATAGGGGAGCAGACTATGGCTATATTCTGCCTTTACGTGTTCCTTATTTTGACTCAGTGAAGATAGAAGCGATGAAAACCGCAGAGTTTTCAGAGAATGTTGCAGATTTGCTAAATCTGTTTTTTGGTTCTTCATTCACAGCTTGGGATGTGGAATCCACCATCGGAAAGTCACCTCTGCAGTTGGTAGAGTGCAGCCAAAAGATTATCTTGGCACAATGCTGGAAAAACACTGCATCTATAATGGCATATTATCAGCAAAACATTTATGAGCGGCTTTGTCCCGATAAAGGCGTAAAACCTACTGCGTGGGCAAAACTTGCAATCCGAATTGGATTGGTTGCGGCTACAGTTTTACATCTTCCTGAGACCGAGGTGGATGTCGCTGTAAATGCCGGTGATTTCGAACAGGCCGTAGCGGTGTATTACTGCAGAATGATGGGCATTCCTATTCGGAAAATCCTGATTGCGTGCAACGAAAACAGCAACATTTGGGATTTCGCGTATCGCGGTGTCATTCATTGCGGTGCAACCCTGCAAAAAACCAACTATCCTGAACAGGACAGAGTAATTCCCGACCTCTTCGAAGCATACCTGTTCCTGGCTTATGGGTATGAGGAAACACAACGTTTTCTTAAAGCAGCTTCAGCCAAACAGGATTACCAACTACCGGAAGAATCGGATGCGCCTGCGATTGACAATTTGTTTGCCAGTGTGGTTGGCCAGGACCGAATACCTGCGGTTATCAGTAGTTTCCACAGCAAGAATGGTTTGTCAGTAAATCCCTATACGGCATTCTCCCTTGGCGCGCTGCAAGACTACAGAGCCAAGGCGGGGGAGAGCAATCCAACCCTTGTTTTTGAGGAAGCTGCACCATAAATCATAAAAAGGAGGTGTGTCAATGGCCCTATATGCAATTGGTGATCTGCACCTATGTTTGGGTGCGCCCAAGCCAATGGATATTTTTGGTGGTGCCTGGGTTGGCTATATGGAAAAATTGAAAAAGGGCCTTGCTAAACTCACGGATGAGGACACCATTGTGCTTTTAGGAGATTTGTCCTGGGCCCTGGATCTTGCGGAGGCGGAAGAGGACTTTGCTTGGATTGATCAAATTCCCGGCAGGAAAATTATCTTGAAGGGCAACCACGATTATTGGTGGAGCACCAATGCGAAGTTTATAAAATTTTGTGAAGATAATGGCTTTTCCAATCAGCATATACTGAACAACAACTGTTATATCTACGGTGACTGGGCGATTTGTGGTACAAGAGGCTGGTTTTTTGAGGAAAATAAGGGCTCTGAGCATGATGAAAAGGTATTCAAGCGGGAACTTTTGCGCTTAGAAGCATCCTTGAAAGCAGCGGGGGATATGCCCAAAATTGTTTTCCTGCATTATCCGCCATTATATAAAGGATATATCTGTCAGGAAATTATTAACCTTCTGCATGCCTATGATGTACGGCGGTGTTTCTACGGTCATTTACATGGTGGAAGTCACAATCTTGCGTTGGAAGGTATATGGGATGGGATTGAATATAAGCTGGTATCTGCAGACTATTTGCAATTCAATCCTTACACTGTAATTTCATAATTTTTTAAGAAATGTGTGGACTTTTTCACCATTATCTGTTAAAATGTTTCGGATGCTAAAATATAGATAGAAGAATCGCTTTGCGATTCCATTTTAGGAGGATAATAATGAACGTAAAGAACATTGAGAAAAATGGCAATCAGGCTACCGTTGTTGTAGAAATTGACAAGGAACTGATGGAGCAGGGCGTAAACAAGGCATATCTGAAGGCCCGTAAGAATATTATGATTCCCGGCTTCCGTAAGGGTAAAGCTCCCCGGAAGATGATTGAATCTATGTATGGCGCCCACGTCTTCTATGAAGATGGCTTGGAAGAAATCTTTCCCCAGGTTTACGAAGAAGCCGTTGTAAAGCAGGATCTGAAGGCTGTTGGCCGTCCCAACCTGACCGACATGCAGATTTCCGATGATGGTATTGTAACGCTGACTCTGACCACTGAAGTTTATCCTGAAGTAACACTGGGCGATTACAAGGGCCTGGAAGTAGAGAAAGCAGAAGCCACTGTAGCAGACGAGCAGGTACAGGCAGAATTGGACCGTATGGCCCAGAATATTGCTTCTACTGAAACTGTTGAGCGTGCTGCACAGATGGGCGATACCGCCAACATTGACTTTGAAGGTTTTGATAATGGCGTTCCTTTCAAGGGCGGCAAGGGCGACAATTTTGACCTGAAGCTGGGTTCCGGTTCTTTTGTTCCCGGTTTTGAAGAGCAGGTCGTCGGTATGTCTGCCGGTGATGAGAAGGATATTGATATCACATTCCCTGAAGATTATCATGCAGAACTGGCCGGTAAGCCTGTTGTTTTCCATGTGAAACTCAACAAGGTTTCCGTGACCAATGTGCCTGCCCAGGATGATGAGTTTGCTAAGGACGTTTCTGAGTTTGAGACTCTGGATGAGCTGAAGGCAGATATCCGCGCTAAGGCTCTGGAAAATGCCCAGAAGCAGATTGACAATGCATTTGAGCAAGCTTGTGTTGACAAGGCTGCAGAAAATGTAACTGTTGAGATGCCTAAGGCACTGGTAGAAATGGAACTGGATAACCAGATGGAACGTTTTGCCTACCAGCTGCAGATGAGCGGTTACTCTATGGATGCCTATGCTAAGATGATGGGCGGCGATCTGAACACAATGCGCAATGCATTCCGTCCCGGCGCTGAAAAGCAGGCTAAGGTGAATGTGACTTTGGCTAAGATTGCTGAAGTGGAAGGCATCACTGTTACTGAAGACGAATTGGCTCAGGAATTTGAGGCTATGGCTAAGCAGTACGAAATGGATGTTGAGAAGATCAAGTCTATGGTACCCGAAACCGAGCTGAAGACCAGCCTGGAAACCAAGAAGGCTATCAAGGTGATTGTTGATAGCGCTGTTGCCGTTGCCCCCAAGGCAAAGGAAGAAAAGGTCGAGGAATAATCCGCGACCTCAGTGGTTAGAATGTTTCAATCTTGAAAGGAGACATTGCCATGAGTTTAGTACCTTATGTTGTGGAACAAACCAGTCGTGGAGAGCGCAGCTATGATATTTTCTCCCGACTGTTAAATGACCGCATCATTTTCTTATCTGAAGAAGTGAACGACGCGACTGCCAGCCTGATCGTTGCCCAACTTCTTTACTTGGAAGCACAAGATCCGGATAAAGACATTCAGTTTTATATTAACAGTCCCGGCGGCAGCGTAACTGCCGGTATGGCCATTTACGACACTATGAAGTACATTAAGTGCGATGTGGCTACTATCTGTGTTGGCCTGGCTGCATCTATGGGTGCATTTCTGCTCAGCGCAGGAACCAAGGGCAAGCGGATGGCTCTGCCGAATGCTGAAATTATGATTCACCAGCCTTCTGCAGGCACCCAGGGTCAGATTACCGACATGGCCATCCATATGAAGCGCTTGGAGACCATTAAGGCTCGTATGAACCGCATTCTGGCAGAAAATGTAGGCCGTGATGTAAACGAAGTAACGGCTGCGTGCGAGCGTGATAACTTCATGACATCTGAAGAGGCGCTGGAATTCGGTCTGATTGACCGGGTGCTGGATCGGCATTAATTTATTTTGAAAGGTGGTGGCCGTGCTATGGCTGAAAATGAAGAGAAAGTCCTTCGATGCTCTTTCTGTGGAAAAACAGAAGCCCAGGCGCGGCTGATTGCCGGCCAGAATGTGTGCATTTGCAGTGACTGTGTGCAGGCTTGCTGTGACCTCTTACAAGATAGTGAGCACGACGATATTCAGCCCCAACATCTGCCCACTCCTATGGAAATCAAGAACTATATGGATGGCTACATTATTGGCCAAGACAATGCAAAGATTGCTTTGTCGGTTGCCGTGTACAACCATTATAAGCGTATCTTTTTTTCCACAAATACGGATGTTGAACTCCAAAAGAGCAATATTTTGCTGATCGGTCCTACTGGGTCCGGTAAAACGCTTTTTGCGCAAACTCTGGCTAAGATTTTGAATGTTCCTTTTGCCATTGCCGATGCAACTACCTTGACCGAGGCAGGTTATGTGGGCGATGATGTAGAGAACATTCTGGTTAGACTTTTGCAGGCTGCCGATTTCGATGTTGAGATGGCGGAGCGGGGCATAATCTACATTGATGAAATGGATAAGATTGCCCGGAAGAGTGAAAACACTTCCATCACGCGGGATGTTTCCGGTGAAGGCGTGCAGCAGGCCCTGTTGAAGATTTTGGAAGGAACGGTTGCCAATGTACCTCCCCAGGGTGGCAGAAAACACCCGCAGCAGGAAACCATTCCCATTAACACCACCAATATTTTGTTTATCTGCGGCGGCGCATTTGATGGCCTTGATAAAATTATTGAAAGCCGCACGGATAAGTCTGCCATTGGCTTTGATGCCCCTGTAGAAAGTAAAAAGAATCGGGATGTAGGCAAGCTTCTTGCTAAAGTACAACCCCATGATTTGTTGAAGTTTGGCATTATTCCCGAACTTGTCGGTCGTATGCCAATGATTACCGCATTACAGGACCTTAAGAAGGAAGACCTGATTCGCATTCTCGTTGAACCCAAAAATGCGCTTGTGAAGCAGTATATGGCACTGCTGGAGATGGACAATGTAAAATTGGAAATCCAGGATGAAGCATTGGAAGCGATTGCACAAAAGGCCATCGACCGGCAGATTGGCGCTCGTGGTTTGCGGGCTGTTATGGAAGAAACAATGCTGAAGGTGATGTATACAATTCCTTCAGACCTTTCCATCAGAAAGGTAATTATTACGCCGGAGTGCGTCAATGGTGGCGAGCCTAAAATTGTGCGCAACAAGGCAAAGCCCCGCGAGGCTATTGATGTACAGTAACTATGCAGGGGGTAGATTTCTACCCCCTTTTTCCTACTTTTTGTGGAAGGGAGATAATTATGCAGGATGAAAGATGTTCCGGACTGATGCCCGTTATTGCTTTGCGTGGTATTGCAGTCTTTCCTGACCAAACAGTACATTTTGATGTGGGTAGATTGAAATCTGTTATGGCACTTGAAGCGGCTATGAAAAAAGACCAGATTTTAATGCTGATTCCTCAAAAAGATATTTTAGATGACGATCCGTCCCTGCCTGATTTGTATCCTGTGGGTACGGTTGTTAAAGTAAAACAAATTCTCAAATCCCAAGGGGATAATATCCGCATTCTGGTTAGTGGTCTTGCCCGTGCAAAGATTACGCAAATGGTACATCATGAACCATATCTCGCCGGCATTGTAACGGAAATTCCAAAGGTCACCGTTAAAGAGGACCTAAACACCCGTGCGTTGCGCAGAGAAGCTATGGCTCTCTACAACGAATATGTCCGTTTTACAGAAATGCCTTCACAGGCTGTGCAGCTGCGGATGATTGCTTCTCAGGACTGTGATTTTTTGGCAGATGCGATTGCCCAAAATTCCAGTATTGAATATGAGGATAAGGCAAGACTTCTGTGCATGCTTAATCCGATCCGCAGACTTGAAACAGTTATGACATTACTGGGGCAAGAAGTGGAGATGCTCCGATTGGAGTCTCACATCCAAGAGAAAACAAGAGCGAATATCGACCAGGAACAAAAGGATTACTTCCTACGGGAGCAGATGAAAGCAATCCGGGAGGAATTAGGAGAGGATGATAATTCCGAGTTTTCCCAGTACGAAAAGAGAGTTATTCTTTTAGACCTTGGGGAAGAGACGGAAGGGAAACTCTTAAAGGATATTGACCGGCTTCGTAAACAACCCTTTGGTTCTGCAGAGGCATCTGTCCTTCGTAATTACCTGGATACAGTTTTGGATGTTCCTTGGAACAAACGTACAAAAGAACGGGTAGATGTAAATGCCGCACGCAGAGTGCTGGACAAAGACCACTATGGTTTAGAAAAGGTTAAGCAGAGAATTTTGGAGACTATCGCTGTTCGGCAGGTAGCGCCCCAGATGCCTCCGCAGATTTTGTGCCTTGTCGGTCCTCCCGGTGTGGGCAAAACATCTGTTGCGTATTCGATTGCCCGCAGTCTAAACAGAAAACTTTCCAGAATTGCCTTAGGTGGCGTTCATGATGAAGCAGATATTCGCGGTCACAGAAAGACCTATGTTGGTGCAATGCCCGGCCGTATTGTAACTGCTCTGATTCAGGCAGGAACGATGAACCCCATCATTCTTTTGGATGAAGTAGATAAGATGGGCTCTGATTACCGGGGCGATCCCAGCGCAGCGTTACTTGAAGTACTGGACAGCGAACAGAACAAAGCATATACAGACCATTTCCTGGAAATCCCGGTAGATTTGAGCGATGTTCTGTTTATCACTACTGCCAACACCTTGGACACTATTCCCAGACCACTTCTCGACCGTATGGAAATTATCGAGTTGAATTCCTATACGGACGAAGAGAAGGTGATGATTGCGAAAAATCACTTGATTCCCAAGCAACTTACTAAGCATGGTTTGAGGAAGTCCCAATTGAAGATCTCTGATGATGGCATTCGGGAGATGATCCGGTGCTATACACGCGAATCCGGTGTGCGCAATTTGGAACGCACAATTGCAGAAGTTTGCCGCAAAACCGATATGCAAATTATCACAGATGAATCCGTCAAGAGTGTGAAGGTTAATGGCGGAAATCTGGAAGAATTCCTTGGTGTTAGAAAATTCCTGCCGGACAGGATTTCTGATATGGATCAAATTGGCATTGTAACCGGGCTTGCTTGGACTTCTGTAGGTGGCGACACTTTGGAAGTGGAAGTGAATGTGATGGACGGATCCGGCAAGCTGGAACTCACCGGCAATCTGGGTGATGTGATGAAGGAATCTGTCCAGGCGGCACTTAGTTACATTCGTGCCAATTGGGAAAATCTTGGCGTGGACCGGGAATTCTATAAGAATAAGGATATCCATGTTCATTTCCCTGAAGGCGCTGTTCCCAAAGATGGTCCGTCTGCCGGCGTAACTGTCTGCACGGCAATTGTTTCAGCCCTTACCGGAACGCGTGTTAGGCGGGATGTTGCCATGACAGGAGAAATTTCTCTGCGTGGCAGAGTCTTGCCAATCGGTGGCCTGAAAGAGAAAACGATGGCTGCATTGCGTCACGGAATTCATACTGTGGTTATCCCCAAGGACAATGGTAAGGATCTGGAAGAGATTGACCAATCTGTTCGTGGAGCATTGAATTTCGTTCTTGCCGACAGGGTGGATACTGTGCTGCACACGGCCTTGGTTAAGCAGACGGAATTGCATACACCGCTACTTGAAATCCCCCAGGAATTGCATCACAGAGCCCCACAGCAGGGCATTCGCCAGTGAGGTGGCAATATGAACTTGCATAATGTAACATTTTTGATTAGTGCCGCCAATAAAAAGGATTTCCCAGGAGCAAGACTACCTGAAATAGCCTTTGCAGGCAAGTCTAATGTGGGAAAATCCTCTGTGATCAACAGGCTTCTACAGAGAAAGAACTTTGCCAGAGTCGGTGAAAAACCCGGAAAAACCATACATGTCAATTACTTTACAATTGACAATAAATGTTATTTCGTTGACCTGCCAGGATATGGTTTTGCAAAGGTTTCTCAAGCGGAAAAAGATCGCTGGGCAAGTCTTATGGAGTCTTACTTTGCTGCTGGGCGTATTGATTTAGGCGTTATGATTGTCGATGCCCGCCATGCGCCTACCAATAACGACATTACGATGGCTAACTGGTTCATCGAAAGTGAATGCCGATTTGTTGTAGTTGCAAATAAGTTGGATAAACTGAAGAAAAGCGAGATTGAGCCGAATTTACAGACCATTCGAGCAGATCTTAATCTTCCAAGTGGCTGCGAAGTTGTTCCTTTTTCTGCAGAAAAGGGAACGGGTAGGGAAGAACTGTTAAAAATTATACTTTCTGTAGCTGAATAGAAAACGCCCCATAGGAATTGTTCCTATGGGGCGAATCTCATTCTGCTTCTTTTGCTTTTTTGAGGGCTTGGGCAAGCTGGTCGGGGCAGGATGTGGACTTCATACCGCAATGAATACCCTCGATACGGTTGATGACTTCATCAACGTCCATTCCTTCTACCAGGGAACCGATGCCTTTCAAGTTGCCGTTGCAACCGCCAAGAAATTCTACATTCTTGAGTTTTCCATCTTCAATTTCAAAGAAAATTCTCTGGGAGCAAGTGCCTTGTGTCTTGTACTCGTAGCGCATAATATGTTCCTTTCTGTATTTGCATTTCTGCTTCAATTATACACTGTCAAACATGAATATGCAAGTGGGAATTAGAGTGGTAATTTGGGATATCCTAAGGATCATGGAGGGATATCACATGGAAAACACAAAAAAGCAAACAGAAAACGAGCAGACCGAGCAGATAATTGAGTTAGGTTCTGATATAACAAAAGGAAGTAAGGGTAATATTTATACTCTTACAATTATCGGTCAGATTGAGGGACATCAGGTGCTGCCGGAAACGGCAAAAACAACCAAGTATGAGCATGTCTTGCCTCTTTTGGCCGGCATTGAGGAAAGCGATGAAATTGAAGGCCTTTTGTTGTTACTAAATACAGTTGGTGGAGATATTGAAGCTGGGCTTGCAATTGCAGAAATGATTGCCGGAATGAAGAAGCCCACGGTTTCCCTTGTTCTTGGCGGTGGGCATTCAATCGGAATTCCCTTGGCTGTTTGTACAAAGAAGTCATTTATTACACCGACAGCCAGCATGACAGTCCATCCCGTACGAATGACCGGACTTGTGGTAGGAGCACCCCAAACATTCCGTTATTTTCAACGCATTCAGGAACAGATTGCCCATTTTGTGACAGAGAATTCCGGTATTTCCAAAGAACAGTTTGAGCGATATATGATGGCTACCGGGGAGATGGCAACAGATGTTGGGACAATTCTCTATGGAAATGAAGCGGTTGCCTCCGGATTAATTGATAGACTTGGTGGCTTAAATGATGCTTTAACTGCTCTGCACAAGATGATTGAAAAACAGAGAAACAAGGGCAAAAGGGGATAATTTTTGCATTCGTACTGGAAATTATAGATTGGATATGATATAATTAGAAAAATGTGAAAGGGGAGTGGGCGTATGCCGTTTTTGTTCGTAGAGTTATATGGTTTGCTATCGGGCTTCTTCGATGTATTGCCCGTTTCTTCTGCTCATCAAACCGTTTTTCAAACGATTTTTGGCGTAGAAGGATCTCTGCATTTATATAAATTAATTGTCCACCTTGCATCGATTAGTGCATTGATCTTCACATTAAGGCCAAACATTACAGCATTGATGCGGGAACGAAGATTATTGTCTTTGCCGCGAAGAAGAATGCAGGCAGACAGGAAGTTTACATATGAACTTCGTTTTGTAAAGACCGCGATGACTGCCGCATCCGTATCAACATTTCTAATGCTCTTTATTGGGAATAAGCCCCAATCCTTACTGACGATAGGTATCCTTTGCGTTGTTAACGGCGTTATTGTACTTGTTCCGGAGTATTTGCCCATTGGAAATAAAACCGCAAAGCACATGAATAAATTGGATGCCATTTCATTTGGACTGCTTGGAGGACTTGGCGTGTTTCCTGGCATTTCCCGTATAGCTACGATGCAGTGCTATGCGAACTTGCGGGGAGCGGAGCGTTCGAAGTCTTCCACATGGGCTCTGCTAACTGCCATACCAGCTATGATAGTACTGATCTTTTTCGATATTATTGGAATGTTTACCGCTGGCATTGGTACTGTTTCTTTCCTGAGTGTTCTTAGTTTTGTCCTTGGGGCAGTTCTCAGTTTCATCGGCACTTTCGCCGGTGTGACACTTGCTCGGTTCCTTTCAGCAAAGATTGGCTTTGTAGGATTTGGGTACTACAATATTGGCATTGGACTTGTGATTTTCTTTCTATATTTAACTGTTTAATCGGAGGCAATTATGGCATCAAATGGTAAAAATTCAAAAGCAGCAAAGGCTGTGGCTGCTTCCAAGAAGGGGAAAGGCGCAGTAAAAAAACCTGCAACCAATAAATCAACCGGAAAGAAAACAGAGGCCCAAAAAGGATTTCAAATTCCGCCTCGAGTGATTTCAGGCACGGTTTTTTTGGCACTCTTTATTCTTCTTCTCGTTGTATATCTAAAGCCGGACGGGCAAATTCCTAAAATGCTGAATGCTTTTCTATGTGGACTTGTTGGTAGAGTAGGCTTTATTATTGCCATCCCGGGCAGTTTATGCCTGTTTATGATTCATGCCTTCAGCAATAAGCGCCCGGTGATTGTACGCAGCATCTTTGTGGGCGTTTTTGTGCTTGTATGTGGATGCTTGTTTCATCTAAGCAGCAACTACCCATTAACGGAGCAGGGATTTGGAGTTGTTCAACAGCTTTATGAAGGCGGTATTGCAGGGAAAGCAGGCGGCTTAATTTGCGGTGGTATCTGTGAACTGCTGACAAGCCTTTTGGGCAATATTCTTTCCTATATTGGACTTGTTATTCTGGCAATTTTCGCGTTGCTGGGTGCGATGCAGATTACAATTCCAAGTATTATTCGTGCTATTCAAAGCCGCCCGAGGCTTGAAGATCCGGATAAGCAGGAAGAAAAGCCTGATCCTGCCTCCCTGGTGGTTAACCATATTGCCCAAAAGCGCATTCAGAAGACCCAGGAAAGAAGAGAGCGGCAAGCACTACAGGAGGAAGAAGAGAAGGCCCTCGAAGCAGAACTTGCAAGAAAAGAGGAAGAAGAATGCGCGGAACAGTTTCCGGAGCCGACTTATACTGTTCCCGGAACGCAATCGAAAGCCGATGATATCATTCGTCAGATTGATGTGGATGTGGCAGCCCCGGTTGCGGCTGCTGCAGGCATTACATCTGTATCTGACGATTTGCATGTAGAAATTCCGTTGGTTGGCGGTAAACTTGAGGATGCTTTCCCGGAGAACATGCCGGAACTGACGGTGGAATCTAATGTTGAGCCTGTAAAGCCCACAAAGAAGCCAGAAAAGGTAACTGCGAAAGAGGCACAGGAATCTGCGCAGGAAGTTGCGGACGAAATTGCACAAGCAATGGAAGTACCAAAGCAAGTTTACGAATTCCCGCCTATTGATCTGTTGCGGCTACCTAACCGAAATGGGCTTGATGCTACCGGAGAAATGCGTGACAATACAATGCGCCTGCAAGATACTCTTGCAAGTTTCAAAATTGAAGCAAGCATCGTGAATGTTACCAGAGGCCCCAGCGTAACCCGTTATGAGGTTGAACTGGAAAAGGGTGTTCGCTTAAATAAGCTTACCAACTCTGCTGATGATATTGCTCTTAGCTTGGGTGCATCCGGCGTTCGTATTGCTGCTGTTCCGGGCAAGATTTCCGTTGTTGGTATTGAGGTGCCTAACAAGGCGGTAACATCTGTTACCCTGCGGGAAGTTATTGATTCCAATGAATTTGATAAAGCGAAATCTGCATCTTCCTTTGCAGTTGGTAAAGACATCGGTGGTAATTGCATCATCGGTAATGTTGCAAAGCTACCCCATATGCTGATTGCAGGTACTACAGGCTCCGGTAAGTCTGTATGTATGAATTCCATCATCATTTCCTTGCTTTATAAAGCAAGCCCGGATGATGTCAAACTCATAATGATAGACCCCAAAATGGTTGAACTGGGTGTCTACAATGACATTCCGCATTTGCTTATTCCGGTTGTTACAGATCCCAAAAAGGCTGCCGGATCCTTGCAGTGGGCCGTGGTGGAAATGATGCGCCGGTATAAGGCTATGTCTGACGCCAATGTTCGTGACCTTGACTCTTACAATGGAATGGTAGACAGCCAGCAAATTGATGGTGATAAACTGCCTCAGGTGGTGGTTATTATTGACGAACTTGCTGACTTGATGCTGGTTGCAGCAAAAGAAGTGGAAGAGTCCATTTGCAGGATTGCTCAAATGGGCCGTGCAGCAGGTATTCATTTGATAATTGCAACGCAACGTCCCTCTGCAGATGTTATCACCGGTCTCATGAAGGCCAACATTCCTTCAAGAATTGCATTTGCTGTGGCATCTGCTATGGAATCCCGCATTATTTTGGATACACAGGGCGCGGAGAAATTGGTAGGACGGGGTGATATGCTCTATGCGCCTATCGGCAGCGGCAAGCCTCTGCGTGTCCAGGGCTGCTTTGTTAGTGAGCAGGAAGTGGAAGCAGTTGCAACGCATGTAAAATCTGCCTATACAAGTGCCTATAACCAGCAGATTATGGAGGATATTGAACGCAAGGCGGCACAAACCGGCAATAAGCCAGTTACGGCATCCGATCCTGAGCCAAATGCGGATGAAAGCAGTTATGATGAACTGCTACCGGCAGCTGTAGATGTGATTTTGGAGACAAACCAAGCATCTGCATCTATGCTTCAAAGAAGACTGAAACTGGGTTATTCCAGAGCCTCCCGTATAATTGACCAAATGGCAGAATTGGGACTTGTAGGCCCCTATAAGGGCAGTAAGCCCAGAGATGTCATTATTACAAAAGAAAAATGGGAAACTATGCGAAATAACACTGGTGGACAAATGAATATTGAGGATTTGCAAGAGAGCGAATCTTTTGATGACGAGTTTTAATTCAAAATGTGGAAGCGAGCCGACAGGTATCTGTCGGCTCGCTTGTCATATATGTGGCGATTACGAATAGGATATTGCAGGGGGGAGCGTATGGATTGCCAGTGGACAGCCTTAATAAATGTTTTGCCGCTATGGATGCGTCAAAGTGTAAATGGACTATCCTCCAACTGCTTACAGGAAATTCGATTGCGGATTGGTACAGCACCATTTCTTATTTGTAAGGACAAGCATATTAGGATACAGAGAAAGGTTGTAAAGGAGGATTTGGAGTTTTGTATTAATACGGCCTCCAGGTATTCTCCCTGGACAACTCAAACGATATCCAGAGGATTTATTACAGTTACAGGCGGTCATAGAATTGGAATTTGCGGAACGGCCGCACAGTTAACTGACAAATTGGTAAGTATACGGGAAATAAGCTCGCTATGTATTCGTGTTGCAAGAGAGTTTCCGGGGATAGGAGAAACAGCTGCTGATCTATCCGGAAATATCCTAATCATTGGTCGCCCAGGAAGCGGAAAAAGCACCTTATTAAGAGACATAATCAGGTGCAAATCCCAAAAAGGGGATGTGATATGTGTTGTGGACGAGCGCCAAGAACTATTCCCATGTGTTGGTGGACAGCCCTGCTTTCAATGTGGCGAAAATACGGATATTTTGAGCGGATGTCCAAAGGCGGAAGGAATTGATATGGCTATCCGCGTTATGAATCCACACATTATAGCTGTAGATGAGATCACTGCCAAGGAAGACTGCCAGGCGCTATTAAATGCAGGCTGGTGCGGTATCTCCCTGCTTGCTACAGCACATGCGGCAAGTAAAAATGATTTTTTGCAAAGACCAATCTATAGACCCCTTGCTGAAAGTAAACTCTTTGATACATTACTCATATTACAAACGGACAAGTCCTGGCGGACGGAAAGGATGCAGTATGGCAATTAAATGGTTTGGAGCAATCTGTATTTTTGCTGCTTGCGGTGGGTTTGGTTTTCAAATTGCAGCATCGCAAAGAAAAGAAGTGCGCACACTTAGGCAACTTATTCGCATATTGGATTTTGCAGAGTGTGAGTTGCAGTATCGGCTGACGCCTTTGCCGGAGCTTTGCCGAAATTTGGCAAAAGAATGTTCAGGGCCATTAAGTAAACTGTTTTTGCGCTTGAGCGGCGAGTTGGAAGATCAAATATCACCAAATGTTTCGTCATGTATGCAGGCATCGATTGCAGTAACGGAGGAATTACCGAAACACACAAAGGAGGCGTTAACACTCTTGGGGGAGTCTTTGGGAAAATTTGATCTAAATGGGCAGTTGCGCGGCCTTACAAGCGTTAGGGGAGAATGTAATCGCAGACTGGACGCACTCTCTGAAAACCAAGATGTTCGTTTGCGCAGTTATAAAACTTTGGGCCTTTGTGCAGGTGCGGCGTTGGTGATTCTGTTTATCTAATATGGACATTGATTTAATATTCAAAATTGCAGCGATAGGAATTATTGTATCTATTCTAAATCAGGTGCTCAGCAAGTCTGGCAGAGAAGAGCAGGCAACGATGACGACATTGACAGGTTTGGTGGTAGTGCTGATGATGGTAGCAATGAAAATTTCTGAATTGTTTGACCTGGTGAAAAATCTATTTGAGCTATAATGGATTTATTTATTAAAACAACGGCAGGCATATTCTTTGCCCTGATCTTATTTCTTACTCTTTCAAAACAGGCAAAGGATATGGCAACGGTACTGTCTATCGGTGCTTGCTGCATGGTGGGATTGATTGCTTTCTATTACTTCCAGCCTGTGCTATCCTTTCTGCATACCTTGCAGGAGAAAACTGGTGTCGATAATGCATTTTTTCAAATATTGTTAAAGGCAGTTGGTATTGCTTTGCTTGGTGAGGTAGCGTGTTCTATTTGCTCAGATGCGGGAAATTCATCCCTGGCAAAAGTCCTTCAAGTGCTTTCATCGGCCGTTATTCTGTGGTTATCGCTACCTTTGCTGGAGAAACTTCTTGATTTGGTAGATGGGGTGCTGGATTTTCGTTGAGAAAGATCATTTTTTGCCTTTTAATCTTTTCAATATTGATTATGCCCGTAATGGCCGAAGACATTACGGCACCACCGGCGCCAGATGAAGCGGAGATTTATATGCCGTCGGAACCGCAATCGTTTTCCGAAGGGCTTATATATATTATTAGAAAAGCGATAGGTGTGATTGAGCCGGAATTGGCAGATGCGGGAAGGCTATGTGCTTCTGTAATAGCAGTATCTATACTGTGCGCAATAGTACAGCAGTTTTCTACTCACACGAAGTCAGTTTCTAATTTAGTTGTAACGATCCTGATATCTATTTTTTTGATTTTACCAACAAATACGCTGATTGGTCTTGGGCGTCAAACGACTGAGAATTTAAGCAATTACGGAAAATTGTTTGTGCCTGTGATGACAACGGGACTTGCCGCAGAGGGCGCGGTTACTGCTTCAGCGGCACTCTATGGTGCCACAACAGCTTTTACAGCAATACTCAACAGCTTAATTTCAAATTTTATAGTACCGCTGCTATATATCTTCCTTTCCCTTTCTGTTGCAAATAGCGTGTTAGATGAGGAGACATTAAAGCGATTAAGAGACTTTTCAAAATGGATTACCGTGTGGAGCATGAAGGCAATACTGTATGTCTATACAGCATATATGACAATTACCGGAGTTGTTAGTGGTACGGTTGATGCATCCGCACTGAAGGCAACAAAACTTGCAATTTCCTCAGCGGTTCCCGTAATAGGTGGCCTGCTTTCTGATGCATCAGAAACGATTCTTGTTGGTGCAGGGGTTATGAAGAATGCTGTTGGAATTTATGGTTTGTTTGTTATGATTAGTCTATGGATTGGGCCGTTTCTTAAAATAGGTGTACAATACCTTTTACTGAAATTGACTGGAGCAGTAGCGGGTATCTTTACATCAAAGCAAATGGCGGAACTACTAAATGATTTTACAAGCGCAATGGGAATACTTCTTTCTATGATTGGCGTACAAACTCTTCTTTTAATTGTCAGTACAGTCTGTTTTATGCGGGGTGTTACATAATGGGCCAGTTAAGGAATTACTTGATTGCTGTGTGTAGTGCGGCAATGCTGTGCGCTATTATTAAGCAAATAGCGGGAAGGAATAAAATGTGCAGCGGGACTGTCAATTTGCTGTCCGCCCTGTTTGTTACGATTTGCATTATTTCACCTTGGAAGGATTTTTCATTACAAGATTTGCAGATGTATAACCCCTTGGAAACACAGTCAGCTGATGTATACGTGGAAACCGGGAAACAAATGACACAGAATAAAATTGAAACAATCATAATCGAAAGAACGCAGGCATATATTTTGGAGAAGGCAAATCAGTTGCATGTGCAGGTGGAGGTGAGAGTGGAGCTGTCGAATGATGGCATTCCTTTAAGGTCTGTAATTACCGGTAACCTTTCACAGAGTGAAAAGGATGAACTGTCTGCATTTTTACTTAAAGAAATTGGTATTAAAGAGGAGATGCAGATATGGAAATAAGTCAACTTTATCATAAATCGAAAAGCATAACAGCTAAATATAAATTTGTTGCAATTATTCTGCTGGTTGGAATAGGCCTAATGCTGCTGCCAAGCAGGGATAAAGAAACTGCTGCAGTGACGCAGACGGTTGTAAAATCGGATGAGTTGTCACTGGAAGACACCATAGCCAATGTTTTGTCTAAAATGCAAGGCGCTGGTAAAGTGGAAGTTATGCTGAATATTGAGCAGGGAACGAAAACGATCTATCAGGTTGATGATGATGTTTCCAAAAGTGACTCCGGCTACTCAGACCGCAGACAAACTGTGACTTTGACAGACGGTCAAAGAAATCAATATGGATTGGTACAACAAGTAAATCCACCTATCTATTTAGGCGCAGTTGTTCTATGTCAAGGGGCAAATGACCCTGTAGTTAAACTGGCAATAACGGAAGCAGTTTCTAAAATTACCGGATTGAATGCAAATCAAATTTGTGTGTTAAAAATGGAATAGTGAGGGGATTATTATGAAAAAATGGAAGAAGAATTTAATCGCAGGCGCGCTGCTTTGTTGTGTTCTTGGCGGGATCTATGTGAATTGGGTTTACTCCGATCAAGAAAGTGTAATGTCATTGAACGATGTATTGGATGAAGAAAAAGTGCTTTCTGATTTGCTTGTGATGGGGGATAATGTTTCTTTGGAAAACCCGGAAAATACCGGCTCTGCTTATTTTGCAGCAGTGCGTCTGTCCCGGCAGCAGGCAAGAGACAGCGCAGTAAGCCTTTTACAGGAAGCTATGTCCTATACAGATTCCGGTACTTCTGAGGAAACAAACAGACAACTGGAAGAAATTGTTCAGACTGCTTTGTGCGAGGCGCAAATTGAGAGCTTGGTTATCGCAAAGGGATATGCTGATTGTGTTGCTTATATGAGTGAATCCGGAATCAGTATTGCTGTCGCCGCTCCAGAAGGCGGGTTGAAGCAGGAAGATGCATCGTTGATTTCTGATATTGTGTTATCTCAATCTTCTTACACACTTGCTGACATTCGTGTTGTGGAAGTCAAATAAGATTTCCCCGCTGTAGATGTACTTCTACAGCGGGGATTTTCATTCGAATTTACGAAAAATAGTTGTATTTTTCAAGATATGTGTTACAATAAACAAAAGTATGTTTTGCACAGTGAACACTTTAGGGAGGTTACATTTATGGCAGATAACAAGCAATATATTACCCGCGTTCAAAAGGATGGCGCTATTATGATTTCCGAGGACGTGATTGGCGCTATTGTTGCGCAGACCATTAAAGAAGTAGATGGCGTCGTAGGCCTTAACAACAAACTCACGCCTGAAATTGCTGATTTTATCGGTGTTGGCAACTGGGCTAAGGGCGTTCGCATCAAGCTTGAGGGTGATAATGAAGTCTCCATTGATTGCAACATCATTGTTTCCTATGGTAGCTGCATCGTTAATGTTGCTAAGGCCGCCCAGGAGGCTATTGCAGGCGCTGTGGAGGCGCTTTCCGGTGTAAAGACCTCTGCGGTTAATGTGAATGTTTGCGGTGTTGTGCGCAAGTAAGGAGTTCATATGTCAAGAGCAAGCGCCAGAGAACTGGCAGTACATTTAATTTACGGCCGCGAGTTTACAGGGGAGGAGCCTGCCCAGGTTATTGCCACCCGGCTGAACAAAGACTATTTTGCAAACCTTTCTGCGGAATGCGAAATTTATTCCCAACGGCCTAATAGTTTTGAACGAGCATACCTTGATAAGGTAGTGAGCGGTGTTTCCAACCGCGTAGATGAATTGAACGAAACAATCAGTAAGTATTCTATTGGTTGGGATGTAAGCCGTATCTCTAAACTGACCCGTACCATTTTACAACTTGCTATTTTTGAAATTCGGTATATGGATGATGTGCCGGAAGGTGTTGCGATTTCTGAAGCAGTTAGAATTGCAAAAATGTATGACGGTGATGATACCGGTGCATTTGTAAATGGTATTTTGGGTACTTTTGTCAGAAATCTGAATTGTGAGGTAGAATGATGTGTGTCATTGGTTTTGACACCAGTAATTACACCACATCCATTGCATATTTTGACGGGAAATCCGGCACGAATTGCTCCAAGCTTCTTCCGGTAAAGGAGGGGGCCCTTGGGCTTCGACAAAGCGATGCTGTATTTCATCACACGCAAAGCCTGCCGGAATTATCCGGCAGGTTATTTTCAAGTTTGGATAAAGGTGAAATTAAGGCTGTTGGTGTCAGTACGCGCCCCAGAGCGGTTGAAGGAAGTTATATGCCTTGCTTTACTGTGGGATATTCTCACGGAAAGTTGCTCGCTGATGCGCTTAATGTGCCGCTGTTTTCTTTTTCCCATCAACAGGGCCATATCGCCGCCAGTTTGTGGAGTGCGGACAGGCTCGATTTGATGCAGATACCCCATCTTGCCTGGCACTTGTCCGGCGGCACGACGGAACTATTACTTGTTACTCCCGACGGTAATAATGTGAACTGTGAAAAGATTGGCGGCACATCGGATATTTCTGCCGGCCAATTGATTGACAGAACCGGTCAGTTATTAGGTTTGCCGTTTCCTTCGGGAAAGCATCTTGATAGTCTAAGTGCTTCTTGCGATTGTAAAGACTTCTTTCGGGTAAAATGCCCGGAGAGAACTTTTTCTTTGTCCGGAGTGCAGAACAAAGTGCAGGCATATCTTGAGAAACATTCTCCGGAAGAAACAGCTTCCTATGCTATTTTAAGTGTGGCTATGGCCGTTTTAGCCGCTACAGAAAATGCGCTCAAAACATATCCTGGTTTTCCGGTTGTTTTTTCCGGCGGTGTGGCTTCTAATTCCACATTACGCCGTGTTTTGGAGCCGGTTGCCCCTGTTTTCTGTGAGCCTAAATTCTCTACTGATAATGCTATGGGTATTGCAGTTTTGACTTATCTTAACTTGGAGGGTTGAGATGCAACAAACACTGACTGTTACAGACGTAAATGCATATATCCAGGATAAACTGGATAGAGACATTCTCCTTTCTTCTGTGGCTGTAAAAGGTGAGATCAGCAATTACAAATTATATCCTTCCGGACACCATTATTTCACCTTGAAAGATGAAAATAGCGCGCTAAAATGCGTTATGTTCAAAGGAAACGCCTTTCGATTACGCTTTAAGCCGGAGAACGGCACAAAAGTCATAGCCCTTGGTAAAATCTCTGTTTTCCCAAGAGACGGTGCATATCAGCTGTATTGCACAGCTATGGCGATTGATGGCATTGGTGATCTTCATGCCGCCTTTGAGGAACTAAAGAAAAAACTCAGCAAAGAAGGCCTTTTTGATTCTGGCCACAAAAAGCAAATACCTGAGTATCCCGGCACTATTGGTATCGTAACAAGTTCTGCCGGTGCTGCTGTGCACGATATGCTTCGTATTCTGGCAAAACGCTATCCGTTGGCTAAAGTGCGCCTGTTCCCGGTTAGGGTACAAGGTGTTGAGGCACCTGGGGAAATTTGTGCGGCTATTAAATACGCCAATATGCATAGTCTTGCTGATTTGTTAATCATTGGCCGGGGTGGTGGCTCTATTGAAGACCTTTGGACTTTTAACGATGAGAACCTTGCAAGAACCATTTACAATTCTCAAATTCCAATTATTTCGGCTGTAGGACACGAGCCTGATGTGACCATATCTGATTTTGTTGCAGATTTACGTGCCGCTACGCCTTCCAATGGCGCAGAGCTGGCTGTTCCGGATATGCAGGCACTATTTCAGCAATTAGATGGACTGCAAGAAAGATTGAATGCTACCATATTGAGAGTTATAAGGTTAGGCCGCCTTCGACTGAATGCGCTTTCATCCAGTAGCGCAATGCAAGGACCTACTATGTATATTGCGCAACGCAGAAAGTCCTTAGAGCTTCTTCGCAGCCGTATGACGGCTGTTCAAAGCAGATGCCTTTACGGTAATAAGCAAAGATTTATGTCTTTGGCGGCTAAGCTGGATGCTATGAGCCCCCTGAAAGTACTAACGAGGGGCTATAGTTTAACTACAGCGCAAGATGGCACTGTGTTTCATAGTATAAAACAGGCAAAGCCGGGGGAGAGCATAAATATCCGTCTTGCTGACGGCCTTTTGTCCGCCAGTATTACAGATGTGGAGGAGATTGAAAATGAATCAAAAGAATAAGACTTTTGAAGAAAATATGGACCGCCTGGAACAAATAGTTCGTGCAATGGAGAAAGGCGATGTTGCTCTTGAAGAATCTTTAAAATTATTCCAGGAAGGCACTAGCCTTGTTCAGTCCTGCACAAAACTTTTGGATGAAGCTGAACTTCAAGTAACGAAAATTACTGCAGGTGCCGAAGGAGCGCCTGAGGAGGTGCCCTTTGATGCTGAAATTTGAAGAGCAATTAGGGAAGTATCAGTCTAAGATTGAAGAATATCTGCGGAATAACTGCAGTGTTCATCCACAGCAACCCCAGCAGACACTTTTTGATTCCATGCGGTACAGCCTGCTTGCAGGAGGTAAGCGGCTAAGACCTGTTCTCGTATTTGACTTTTGCAGAATGTGCGGAGGCAATTGGGAAAAGGCTATGCCCTTTGCCGCTGCTCTGGAAGCCATCCATACCTCCAGCCTTATCCACGATGATCTTCCCTGTATGGATAATGATGATTATCGAAGGGGCAGATTGACAAATCATAAAGTTTATGGGGAGGACGTTGCCGTTCTTGCCGGTGACGCCCTTTTGATCGCTGCTTTTTCCTATATCTCTCAGTCAGACTATTGCGCTGATGTTCGTATCCGCGCTGTGGAATATCTTGCTGACTGTGTTGGAGAATTGGGAATGGTTGGCGGACAAATGTTGGATATTCAAAGTGAGCAAAGACAATGCACGGAACAAGAAGTCTTGGATATCCAAAGCCGTAAGACCGGCGCATTGATTCGTGCTGCGGCTGTGCTTGGTGTTCTTGCCGGAAATGGCACACAGGAGCAACTGAAGGCAGCGGAAGACTTTGCTGACCATATTGGTTTGGCTTTTCAAATTCGCGACGATATGCTTGATCAGATTGGGGATGCACAAGTTCTTGGTAAGGCTGTTAATACCGATGGAGTTAAAAATACATTTGTGCAGATTTATGGCATTGAGGAATGCGATAAATTGGTAAATAAACATACAGCTTTAGCAAGACAGGCGCTGCATGCTTTTGCCGAAAATGGTTTTATGTTGGATCTTGCCGATTACTTGATTCATCGAATGAAATAATCTATAGTTAGCAAACGGCTCTCTTGTGGAAAGAGAGCCGTTTCTTTTGTTACTTAGATATCAAAACCAGGGTTCATACAGTATACATTTTTCTGGTTTAGTTTTTCACGCAGAAGTTGTACCGCTTCGCCAAAACGCTGGAAATGGACAACCTCACGTTCACGCAGGAACTTGATTACATTGTTTACATCTGGATCGTCGCTAAGCCGCAGAATATTATCATAGGTGACTCTGGCTTTTTGTTCTGCTGCAAGGTCTTCAACAAGGTCGGCCATAGGATCGCCTTTAACCTGCATAGAAGCAGCAGACCAGGGGAAGCCGGAAGCGCTTGTTGGGTAGACCCCTGTGGTGTGGTCCACAAAATAGGGAGCAAAGGCGGAGTCCTGAATTTGGCTGTCTTTTAGGTTCCGGGTAAGCTGCTGCACAATAGCGCCTACCATTTCCAAGTGACCAAGTTCTTCTGTACCAATGTCTGTCAGCAGTCCTTTCAATTCATCGAAAGGCATACTATATCGCTGGGACAGATACCGAAGGGAGGCACCTAGTTCACCGTCCGGACCGCCATATTGAGAAATGATGACAGAAGCCAGCCTCGGGTTTGGTTTGTCAATCTTTACAGGGTACTGCAATTTTTTATCATAGATAAACATTCTTATACCTCCCGATTAGCTGCATATTCCCAGGGCCAGGGATCGTCAAGCCATCTGTATTCGCCTTCTGTCATAGACATGTGGTTTAGAGGTCCGTAAAGTTTCTCATATTTTTCTCTGCCTTGATGATAGAGTTTCTGAAGGCTTCTATAAAGATCCAAGGCTTCGTTGTCGTTGCGATGGGTATCCAAATATAATGCAATTTCGTGAATTGCAAAACCTAATGTCTGCAACTCCGTTAAAGGGGTGATAGGTTGCTCGTCTTTATTAACCATCCCCATGAAGGGAAGGTCCAGGCCGGGGAACAGAGTGCCCCGCACAAATCCCTTTCGGGGCTCATACTTTGGTGGGTTATCCAACTGAAAGGGAACATACGGGTTTGCCAATGGCGCAGTTGCAGGCAGACGACCTTCGGTTCCACAGTTGTTTTGCCGTTGCATATCCAAAGCAATTCCTCCTTGATATTATTTGGGACGGTGTCGTTCCGGCTCATTCTATGACGAAAAATGTGTATGCGTGCATGGAATATCCAAATGGACATAAAGTGTATGGAGGTGTTGTCTATGATTTTCAAACGAAGCAGCTTATACTGGATTTTAGTATATTTAATTGTATTAGGCGGATTTTGGGGACTTTCTATTTTGGGAACCAGGGCGGTTACAACAATGAAACAGGAGGACCTTGTTGCCGATAGAAAGTGCATTATTATTGATGCGGGGCATGGGGGAGTGGACGGTGGAACAACCTCTTGTACCGGCGTAACAGAAAGCAATTTAAATTTGGAAATTGCCGTGCGTTTGAATGAATTTCTGCATTTGATAGGAATTGATACAAAAATGATACGCACAACAGATTGCTCGGTGTATACAAGTGGCGAAACAATTGCAGCCAAAAAAGTATCAGATTTAAAAGAACGTGTTAGGATTGTAGAATCAACAAATAACAGCATATTGGTTAGTATTCATCAGAATTATTTTGCGCAAAGCATATATTCCGGTGCGCAAGTATTTTACGGAAATCATGAAGATAGCAGAGCTATTGCCAGTAAATTGCAGAAAAATTTTGTGAATACAGTAAATCCCGGGTCTAAACGAACGGAAAAGAAAGCAAGTGGCGTGTACCTGATGGAACATGTGTCCTGTCCTGCGATTTTAGTTGAGTGTGGATTCTTATCAAATCCAAAGGAAGAGGCTCTTCTACGCAGCGCGGATTATCAGATCAAGCTGTGCTGTATCATTGGCAGTACTTTGTCGGATTTCATCAATTCTTCTCCTTCTATAACTTGACCGAGGGATATTCGACTGTTATAATAGAAAAAGAGGTGATTTGATGGCGAAGGCAAAAACTGTTTATTACTGCACAGTTTGCGGTAATGAGACACCAAAATGGCAGGGTAAGTGTGCTGCTTGCGGCGCCTGGAATACAATCGAAGAACACGTTGAAAAACCTGTTGCTGCAGGAAAAATGCGTGCAATGCCTGTTGGCACAACGAGGACAGCCCAGAGGCTGAATGAAGTCTCTTGTGAGGCTGAGATCCGCTTTTTTACGGGCATGGGTGAACTTGACCGTGTGCTGGGCGGCGGCGCTGTAGATGGCTCTCTGGTCCTTGTAGGCGGTGCACCTGGTATCGGTAAGTCTACTTTGCTCCTACAAATATGCCAAAGCCTCTGCAAGGAAAGAAAAGTCCTTTATGTTACAGGTGAAGAAAGTCAACGGCAGGTTTTCATGCGTGCCCAAAGATTAGGTGTTACCACCGATAATTTGTTCATCCTTTCAGAAACAAGACTTTCTGATATGCTTGAGGCTGTTTCCAATACAGCGCCGGATATTCTAATAGTGGATTCTATTCAGACTATGTATAATGAAGAGAATGACTCATCTCCCGGCAGCGTATCTCAGGTAAAAGATTGCACAATGGCACTGATGCAGCTTTCAAAGATGGAAGGCATCACTGTGTTTGTTGTTGGTCATATCAATAAAGATGGGGCAATCGCCGGCCCTAAGGTGCTGGAACATATGGTTGACTGCGTCCTGTATTTTGAAGGGGATCCCAGTTCCTCCTACAGACTTCTGCGGGCAGCTAAAAACCGTTTCGGTTCCACTAATGAAATCGGTGTCTTTGAGATGCATGATAAAGGCCTTGTTGAAATTCCCAATCCATCCCAAATGCTTCTGGAAGGCCGTCCTGAAGGTGCATGCGGGACTTGCGTTGCCTGCGTTATGGAAGGCACCAGACCGGTGCTTGCAGAGGTGCAGGCTCTTGTTGCAAAAACGACCTTTAATGTGCCTCGCAGAACAGCCGATGGCTTTGACTTTAATAGGGCAGTTCTGTTATTAGCAGTTGCGGAAAAACGAGCCAATATGCGGCTGAGCGCCTTTGATGCCTATATAAACATCATTGGCGGTCTCCGGTTGGATGAACCCGCTGCGGATCTGCCGGTTGTATTAGCTCTTGCATCTTCCTACAGAGATACACCTGTTTGCGATAATATTGTCGCCATTGGTGAAGTTGGTTTAACCGGGGAAATTCGTGGCGTGTCAAATGTTGGACAAAGACTGGCAGAGGTTGCAAGATTGGGGTTTAAGAAGTGTATAATCCCGAAATCAGGCACTGAAAAATTAGAAATTCCCGAAGGCTTGACCGTATATCGGGTCAGAAACCTTCGGGAAGCAATAGAAGTTGCGCTGTAAGATGGGGAAGGGGAGTTAATTCTCTTCTTCCGGATTTGCAAAATCCAATTTAGAGAGCGGATTTGCCTCTGCTGCAATTTTTAGTTCTGTATTTTCAATGTGGGTGTAGATTTGGGTGGTATTCAGGTTCTCGTGACCTAATACTTCCTGGACTGTCTTCACATCTACGCCGCCGGAAAGCATCATTGTTGCAGCCGTGTGTCTCAGCTTATGGGCCGAGTATTGATCGGCATCCAAGCCTGCTTGTAACAGGGCTTTCTTAACCAAGCGGTGAACTGCGGTGACACTGATTCGGTTGCTGTCCCGCGAACCGAAGAGCGCCCGGTTGTCAGATAATACTTGTTTGTTCCGTATTGGCAAGTAGGCGTCGATGGCCTTTCTGCAGGCGCTTCCAAAATACACAAAACGCTCTTTGTTACCTTTACCTAAAACTCGGATGCGGTCTTCATAGACATCGCTAAGATTTAGTCCAACTAACTCGCTGCGCCGAATTCCGCAGTTTAGAAAAAGCATCAGAATTGCATAATCTCGCTTTTGATTTTGCCCGGAAACAGCCTGTAATAGGGCAGAGGACTGGGAGAATGTCAGATATTTGGGTAGACTTTTCCGCAGTTTGGGATATTCCAAGTCTGCAACAGGGTTCTCTGTTAATTGTTTTGTTCTAACGGTTAAGTACTTATAAAATGACTTGATTGCAGATAGTTTTCTTGCCCGTGCAGACGGCTCAATGCCATAATCCGGGGCAGGGGAGTCCGGGTTTATGGCCCTGTCATTCGCTAAGTAGGATAAAAAGTCAAAAATCTCTGATGTAGTGATGGCTTCAATAAACTTAAGGTCAACATCTTTGATTGGAATATCTTCCAGAGGCGTATTCAAGGGCATATCATTACGCATCAATCGAATAAACCGTAAAAACATTCGAAGATCCAAGTAGTATTCCGAAATAGTTCTGGGGGACTGCCCCTTAATGTTTTCGTGATATGTTAGAAAATCCCGTAGAATTTGCGGACAATCAGTGTATTTTAGCATATTTTTATACTCCTTTTGATATTAGAACAAATGTTTATGAGTGATAATGTATATTTAATCAAGATGACAAAGGCGATAGCATAAGTGTATTTTAAGGATTTTGCTTTCGACCAGGCGGTATTTCTTGATGGGCAGCCGGTGTATCAATTTCAGTATAGTGATAATTGGTTGACATCCTATTTAGAGCGACATAAGAATTGCCAGCAATTAGCGATTATGCTTGAGGACAAGCCTATTGGTGAAACACTATTCAAGCACATAGATAAAACAAATAGGACGGCTGTATTCAGTATACATCTTCAGAATGATCTTGTAAAAGAAAAAGGATATGGAACGCAGGCTGAAAAATTGGCGATAGAGTATGCGTTTAATACTCTAAAACTAATTGTGCTATATGCAGATGTTATTAATACAAATACGATAAGCATTCGTGTCCTTGAGAAAGCCGGTTTCAAAAAAATAAATGAGGACAATAGCTTTATTTACTATGAAATACGCAATCCCAATGAAGTATTGCGCACATAGTGCAAAAGGGACTCTAAAAGCCTTAAATTGAGGTTCGATAGTGTGTGTATGCATCTTCTGTCAATATTATAGCACATATTGACCACGAACGCAACAAAATTTTTATTTTGTTGCGTTCGATGGAAAGTATGGAGGAATACCATCCCCGCGCTTGCCGCTCCCCCATGTGTCTACCACTTATACATGAATAAGATAATACTTAAGGAGATTTATATGAAAAAGACGATTTCACCAATTGTTTTAGCGTGCTTGCTTTTAGTTCTGGAAGTTTTACCTCTTGGCGCAGCGCTACATATTCCAAATTCCGAGGGTAACCACACTGTGCTATTTTGTTCCTTCTTTGATTTGCGTCCTTTATTGGATGGGAACTTTGCGCCCTTAATTGTTGCTCTTTTGTCTATTGCCTTGCTTGTTCTTTGCGTGATCTATTTTGTAAATCCAAATAAGAAACTCAAAAAAATGATCTTTATTGTAGCTTGTACTGCAATGCTTCTATCCTTCTGTCCCCTATTCTATTGCATGCAGTGCTACTCTCTGATCGATTGCCTGATTGTGTTCATTTTGTTTATCCATACGATGATGTTTGTTGAACAGACGAAATAACAGTTTTTCCTTTACATTTCAACATTTTCTTATTAAAATATAGAAAAACCCTTAGGAGGCAACATATATGGCAGTAAAAAGAATCGGCGTTCTGACCAGTGGTGGCGACGCTCCCGGTATGAATGCATGCGTCCGCAGTGTTGTGCGTACTGCTCTATATCACGGCATAGAATGCTATGGTATTCGCAGAGGTTGGAATGGCCTAATCAATGGCGATGTGCTGCATTTGGATGAGAAGAAAATTTCCCATATTATTAACCGGGGTGGTACAATTCTGTATACAGCTCGCAGTAAAGAATTTATGACTGAAGAAGGTCAGAAAAAAGCGGTTTCCACCTGTAAATTCCTTGGCCTTGATGGGATTGTTGCAATTGGCGGTGACGGCACCTTCCGTGGCGCCAGAGCGCTCTCCAAGTACGGGGTTAATGTGGTATGCATCCCTGCTACCATTGACAATGATATTAGCTGTACAAACTATTCTATCGGCTTTGACACGGCTGCAAATACTGCAATCGAGTGCATTGACAAACTGCGTGATACAATGCAGTCCCATGAGCGTTGCTCCGTTGTAGAAGTTATGGGCAGAAATGCTGGCTACCTTGCTATGTATGTGGGCTTGGCGGTTGGCGCAACTGCTGTCCTTGTGCCGGAAGAAAATATAGATTTCAATCGTGATGTTGTTGAGAAAATCCGGCAAGCCCGCTTCAATGGATTTACCCACTATATGATCGTCGTAGCAGAAGGCGCCGGTTCTGCTTCTGAGATCTCATCGAAGATTAAAGAAGCTCTGGACCTTGACCCTCGTGTTACCGTGCTTGGCCACATTCAACGTGGTGGCGTCCCTACCGGACGTGACCGCGTAAATGCAACTAAAATGGGATTTTTAGCTGTTGAAATGCTTCTTTCCGGCAAGACGAACAGAATTATCTGTACAAAAAACGGCAGCTTTATGGATGTTGACATTGACGAAGGATTAGCACTAACAAGAAAAATTCAGAAAATGGAAGTGGAAGTTCTCGCAGCAATGACTGGTATCTAACTCCCCTATCACAAATAACCCCCTCGACAAATGTCGAGGGGGTTTGATTATGCTTTTGGATGGCATTTTTTATAAACGGATTTAATCTTCTGATTGACCATTTGGGTGTACATCTGAGTAGAAGAAATATCACAATGCCCCATTAGCTCCTGTAAAGAATCAATATCTGCGCCATTTTCCAATAAATGTACTGCAAAACTGTGCCGCAGAGTGTGAGGTGTGATTTCTTTCTCAATCCCAGCAGTCTGCTGATAATGCTTTAGAATTTTCCAGAAGCCCTGGCGGCTCATACGGACGCCATTCACATTCACAAACAGTGCTGGCTCATTTGGATCAGCCACCATACTGTTGCGAATGTCTTTTATATATGTTTTCAGAGCCTTCAGTGCTGCGGGATACAGTGGGACAACTCTGCCTTTTTTTGCATTTGCGCACTTTATTACGCCAACCTCAATGTTTACATCGTCCAGATTTAAATCGATTAGCTCACTAACACGAATACCGGTAGCATACATAACTTCCAGCATGGCCTTGTCTCTGTAACCCTTTTCATCAACGCAGGCCGGCTGCGCTAAAAGCAGTTCGATCTCCTTGTTAGTGAGTATTTGAGGTAACTTCTTTTCGCCTCTTTCTACATGTATCTCCATAACGGGAGTAGTCTCAACAAAGCCGGCGGAGATTAAATAGGCATAAAAATTTTTAAGACTTGCCATAGACCGTGAGATCGTAGAATCAGATTTTCCTAATTCCTTAAGGTGATCAAGGTAACTACGAATATTTAGTTGTGTTGCATCCACTAAATCAACATGGTTTTCATTGGTCCAATCAGAAAACTGACGAACATCCCTAATATAGGAAAACACAGTGTTGTTGGATGCCTTTTTAACCTTGTACAGGTAATTTTCGTAGGCCTTAATAAAATCCAACATGTGATACGATCTCCAATAAGATATCTAAAATAGTTTGTACAGAAACGGCGTAAGGATAAAACGATCTATGAAAATAGTTGCAAGAAAAATAGTGCACAGAAAAATTGTTTTCTTGCGAAGGTGGTTTTTATTACCCCTTCCCTTCTGCAACCAAAACCAAAGAAGTAAACATGCGCTTACTATATCACTAAACAAGAAAAGTAATAGCGCAAGCCAGGCACCGGAGGGAAAACGGTGTCCAATAAGGAAGATAGAAAAACCAAAAAGCGTAGCTTTGATGAGACAAAAAATCGGGATGATAAACATCTTTTCGTGTCGCATACAAAAATGGGATGCTGAAATCAGAACAAACGTAGATAGAAGCAAGAAACTATAATTTCGCTCAAATGAAAAATTGGCGTGTATTAAACGATTATTTGCACAAACAATCAAAGGAATAATATGTAAACCCAAAAGTAAGCCAAAACACCAAGCAAGAATTATGTAAAATTGCTTACTCATAATGATATTTTGTAAATTAATAAATGTTCTTTTGTTATGCAATTGGATGCCCTCCCCTAAAATATGCCTTAAAAAGGATATATAGTGGGGCAATTCGTAAAAATAACGCACAATTTTGAGAAAATGTGAGCCTCACTAATATACTACAAAAACTACTAAAATTCAAGGTGAAATCTGACGTAAATGCTTAATTTGTATATAATGCCGATTTTTATGTAAACGCAATTATGTTAACTTCGTTGTTAACGACAGAATAGCAGATGGCAAAATCAAGATATTGGTAACGGATCGAATATCAGACACAACATATCGTAATGCAAGAATTCTTGCGTAATTTTAACAGAAGGTAAACGACGCTTACCCGCTATGCCGTTTTGTACAAATTAACGAGAATGCACTTTTATATTATATTTTTTCTTTCTGCTTCTCTTCATATTTATTAGTACTGAAATTAGACCACCACCCAGACTCGCAAGAACACATTGACCAATTCCTTCAAATCCTGAGGAGAAAATCAACATATTGATACACAACAAAATGAGAAAATGACCTGCTGTTACTATGCCTGCAACAAGGGCTATTCTCCCCTTCTCCAGCGAAATAGCTACTATGGAACCGATTAATATACTTAGCATATGAATGCCCATTGTAAACGCTGTAGCATTATTGAATGAAACAAGTTCTCTCTCAATTAAGACACTTAACAGTACTGAAAAAATGAATGCACTAACAAGCGATACTACTATACCTATAGCTGTGTGTGCTGCAATTCCTGTGTCCTTTTTACGCATAGAACGTGCTTTCTTCATTTGAACACTCCCCTTTCTGCTTAACCTTATGCTATAAAAATAAAAAAATACCAAGACACCACAAACTGTGGTGTCTTGGTTATATGCATTATTTATTGGGACATCTGTTCTTTCATTGATTCAAGCAGAGCTTGCGCTTCTGCAACAGTAGGTGCTACAGCAGTATAGTAGAACTTCACCTTGGGTTCCGTACCGGAAGGACGGGCAATTACACTGCCATTGTCGCCCAAAATAAACTCAAGAACATTGGATTTAGGAAGGGAGATGGGCGTCACTTCGCCGGTTACTATATTCTTTTGCTCTCTTGCAAGATAATCCTTTACGCAGGTAACAGCAGCACCACCAATGGTTGCAGGCATATTGTTGCGAAGGCCTGCCATCAGATTTGCGGCTTTTTCCATAGCGTCTGCACCGGTTAATTCAAGGCTCTGAACGTAGGCAAGATAAATGCCATAGGTCTCATAAACCTCTTTTAGAGCATCCAGAATGGTGCGGCCTTCTTCCTTCAAAGAAGCAGCCAATTCACATACAAGCATAGATGCAACAACGGCATCTTTATCTCTTGCATATGTTCCTTTCAGGTAGCCACAGCTTTCTTCAAAACCAAAAATATACTTATTTTGTTCACCCTTTTCCTCAAGGGCCAGTATTTCACCGCCAATATACTTAAAGCCGGTAAGAACAGCTTTCATTGTTACGCCGTAGTGAGCAGCGATTTTGTCTGCCAAGGGAGAGGAAACGATACTGCGTACCGTAATTGCACCATCAGGAATATCCTTTTTTGCACTGCGTGCTTTCAGAATATAGTTAAGCAGCAGACAACCCAGTTCGTTACCGCTGAGCTTTTTAAAACCTTCACCATCGGGTACAGCAATTGCTACTCTGTCTGCGTCCGGGTCGGTGCCTAAAATTACGTCGCATGGCACTTGCTTTGCTACTTTGTAGCTTTCATTCAAAGCTGCATCTGTTTCGGGGTTGGGATATTCACAGGTCTTGAAGTCCCCATCGGGCTTCTCTTGGCAGGAAACAATGTGGACATTTACATTTAAGTCTTTTAAAATGTGCCGTACAGGCTCATTTCCGGTGCCACACAGCGGTGTATAGACTACATTCAAGCCGGCATTGCGGACCATATCAGGGTCGACAGCCTCATTCAGGACGGTAGCATAATATGAGTTCCAAAGAGACTGAGGAATATACTGGATCAAGCCCTCTGCAAGGTATGCATTAAAAGACTTGGTTTCCGGTACGAAGAAAGGAATTTTGCCGATCATAGATGTAACGATCGCTGCCGGCTCATCTGTCATCTGGCAACCGTCAGGACCATAGCACTTCACACCATTGTAGATGCCACTGTTATGGCTGGCAGAAATGACAATACCGCAACCACATCCCAGTTCTCTAACGGCATAAGAAAGCATCGGGGTGGGTGCAAGACGGTCATAAAGGTGGGTCTGAATACCTGCTTCAGCAAATGCTACAGCACACACTTCTGCAAAAAGTTGAGAATTGTGACGGGAGTCATAGCCAATTGCGGCCTTTTTGGGCAGATCAGTTGTATTAAGCCAGGCAGCCATACCCTGAGCGGCTCTGCGGACAGTATAGCGATTCAAACGATTGCTACCAGCCCCCATAACACCGCGCATACCGGCAGTACCAAATTGCAGGTCACTGCCAAAACGGCCCTTTAATTCTTCTTCATCATTGGCAATGCTGCGCAGTTCTGCCATAACATCCTCCGGCAGTCCGGCATTGCACCAAAAGGTATAACGATCTAAATAATTCATAAATATGCCTCCAATTCTTAAAAAGACAGCTCAAAAGGATTTTGAGCTGTCTTTCTGTGTGCATTACGCTTCTTCACTCTCGGCAGCGGCAGCACGCTTTTCCTGTGCCTCAACCAGTGCCATAAATTTGTTGCGGGTCTGCTTAACATCTTCCAGGGATGCAGCAATAGAATCTTCGGTCTTCTGCAGTGCATCAATCATGTAATCATTGCTGACTTTACGAAGGTCGGCCATACGGGCATAGGTCTGAGCGACCATTTCCTGACATTGCCGTTTTGTTTCTGTGTAAATTGCTTCCTCAGTTACCAACTGAGCAGCTTTCTCCTTGGCTTCACGAATCAGATTTTCAGCTTCGCGGCGGGCTTGGCCAATCAGTTCATTACGGGACTCAACAATTGTGCGTGCCTGCTTCAGCTCGACAGGCATCTGGCCGATAATTTCGTCCAACATATCCAAAACCTTATCTCTTTCAACAATGCACTTATCGGCGCCGAGAGGTAAGCCACGGGCGTCCTGGACCATATCATATAATGCGGAAATAATCTGCTCAATGTTTTGCTCGTTCATTTTCTTTATCCTCCTTGACTTATATCAGCGATGCGCTGCTTAAATACGGGTACAATTTCTTGGGGTAAAAAATCAGAAAGGTCAACGTCATAGTTTCCCAATTCTTTCACTGTGCTGGAACTAAGATACATATACTGATGTTCTGCTGTTAAGAACATTGTATCTAATGTGGGATTAATTTTATGATTAATGAGAGCCATTTGAAATTCATTTTCGAAGTCAGAACCGGCTCTGAGACCTTTGACAATGACACAACTGCCTCTTCTTTTGGCATATTCGGCCAAGAGTTCATCAGAAGAGTCTACTTCTACATTGGAGATATCCCCCACTACCTGACGAATCATATCTACCCTTTCCTCTCGGGTAAACATCGGCTTTTTCGTGCCATTTACCATAACACAAACTATTAATTTATCAAAAATGCTGGCGGCTCTGCGAATAATATTCAAATGACCGCTGGTAATCGGATCGAAACTACCCGGATAGATGGCAATCTTCATGGCCCCTCCCCTTCTTTATATGTCCTTACGGAAAAGCGTAATTAAAGTTTTGCCATATTTATAATCTTTTGAGCGAATATATCCGGGAAAATTACACAAAAGTGTCTTTTCCACCGGTCTCTCAGTGACTATTATACCACCAGATTGCAAAATGTCAATTTGTGTTATTAAATTTAGCGAATTTTCTAAAAAAACTTCCGCATATGGGGGATCCAGAAAGATAATGTCAAACTTATTAGAAGTACTCTTCAAAAAGGCACTGTAGTCTGAACGACAAATCTGCCCTTGCCCTTCCAGCTTGGTTCTTTTTAAGTTTTCTTTGATAAGTTTACATGCGTCTTCCCGCTCATCTACGAACACAGCATTTTTAGCGCCCCGGCTTAATGCCTCAATTCCCAATTGACCGGTTCCGCCGAATAAATCAAGCACTGAGGCGCAAGGAAGATCAAATTGAATTATACTGAAAACCGCTTCTTTCACACGCTCCGCTGTTGGACGTGTTGCCATACCAGCTGGCGTTTTCAGATTAACGCCCCGTGCTTTTCCGCTAATAACTCGCATGGATTACTCCTCATTGTGAAAATGTTGATAGATGGATAGTGCTACAGTTTTTGGTACAACCCGTTCCAATTCCAGTAATGTTGCTTGAGAAATGGCTTTAATAGAAGAAAACTGCTTCAAAAGATCCTGCTTTCGTTTCGGCCCCACGCCGTCAATGCCATCCAATTCTGAATAACGCAACCTCTTGCTGCGAAGGCTTCGATGGAATGTAATAGCAAACCGGTGTGTTTCTTCTTGAATATTGCCAATAAAAGAAAAAATGCTTTGATTGGAATCAATACGAATTTCTTTGCCGTCGACGGTGATCAATGCCCGCGTGCGGTGTCGATCATCCTTGACCATACCAAATACCGGGAAGGACAAAGAAAGTGCTTTCAGGACCTCCTGCGCCACAGCAGCATGGTTTTGGCCGCCATCTATTAATAATAGATCCGGTGGGATATCAAATCCTTTATCATTTTGTAAGAAATGCAGAAAACGACGGTATAACACTTGCCTCATAGCGCCATAGTCATCCTGGCCATCCATATTTTCCAATTTGAATCGCTTATACTCTGATTGTTTAGGTTTTCCACCATCAAAGACAACCATTGAGGCAACAATATCACAGCCGGATATATGAGAAATATCAAAGGATTCTATTCTTTCAGGAAGAGGGATTGCCAGCATTTTTCCAAGCAATGTTACGGCACCCTTGGCTCGCTCTTCTTTGTTTGTAATACGAGTGGCTTCTTCCTGGGCATTTTTCACAGCAAGGGCAACGAGTTTTGCATTCTCGCCCCGCTTAGGTACAAGAAACTGCACCCGCTTATTGTTTTCCCGGGAAATAAGTTCCTCCATAACGGATTGATCTTCCAGGTGAAATGGAAGAAGTATCCGTTTTGGGGCATACCCCCGGAATTGATAATACTGATTGATAAGGGTACTGACTGCCCCTTCCCTATCGTCAGGCAGAGAAAGTACCTGGTATTCCTTATCCAATAAGTTTCCTTGATGGAAATGCAGAACAGTAAAACAGGCCTTTGTTTCTGTTTCTGCGTAGCCAATTACATCTGTATCGGCCGGCCTGCCGGCGGTTACAAGTTGTTTTTGACCCAGGCTAAGGATTGCCCTATACCGATCTCTTAATTGAGCAGCCAACTCGAAATTCAGATCTGCTGAGAAAGCGGCCATTTGTTTTTTAAGCTCTTCTGCAACTTTATTAAAATTTCCGGAAAGAAGATCTTTTGCTTGCCCCATTCGTTCTGCAAAAACAGCCTGCATGCCTGGCTTTTGACACCAACCATCACATTGATTCATATGGTAGTGCAAACATACCCGATCTTTCCCTATATCTTTAGGGAACTTTTTAGAGCAGCTGGGAAGGCGTAAAATATGCCGAATGCTTTCCAGGATATCCTGTGTTACTCCTCTGCTGCCAAAAGGTCCATAATACTGAGCACCATCATTTGCAATTCTGTTTACCATTGTCAGTTCAGGATAAGCATCTTTTGCGCTTAGACGCACATAAGGATATCCTTTGTCATCTTTTAATAAAATATTATATTTCGGGCTGTGGCGCTTAATCAGTGAACATTCAAGCACAAGAGCTTCAAATTCGCTATCTGCAACGATAACATCAAAATCATCAACAAGACTGACCATTTTTCTTGTCTTAGGAGAGTGAGATGCAGTATCCTGGAAATACTGGGTTACTCTGTTTTTGAGTTTCTTTGCTTTACCAACATAGATTACCTGGCCTGTTTTATCCTTCATCAGATAAACACCGGGACTATATGGCAGACTCAGCGCTTTTTGTTTTAATCGTTCCATATCCATAAATTATACCAAAAAGCCGCCTCAATGCCCGAATGCGCATTGAGGCGGTAAGTCTCTACAGATTAGTATACATCACGAAGAAGCAGAGCCTCAAGGGATTTAATTGCATCCTCAGCATCCCTACCGTCAGCACTTAAAGTGACAGTGGCACCGGTAATGATACCCAGGGACATAATTCCCAGCAAGCTCTTTGCGTTCATTTTCCGATTTTCGGATTCCAGGTAGATGCTGCAGTCAAATTCATTTGCCTTCTGGACGAAGTAGGTCGCTTGCTTATTATGCAGTCCAGATTCACATCTTACCACAATTTCCTTACTAATCATAATTAACTCCTTAAATTTAATGCCCGAAGGCATATGTCATTCTATTAATATGATACCAAATATGCTGAAAAAGTCAACCGATTTCCCAGAAAATTCCAAGTAAATACGTTACTTAAATTCTGCAATTGTAACGCCGTCCTCCCCTTCTCCATAGAGTCCAAGACGGAAGGACTTAATATGCTTGTTTTTCTTCAAACTTTGATGGACCGCAGCGCGTAAGATACCGGTTCCCTTACCGTGAATAATCCGTACGGATGGCAAGTTGCTGCGCATCGCTTCGTCCATATACAGCTCGAGAACGGAAATCGCTTCAATACTATCCATTCCCCGAAGGTCAACTTCGTGGTTCATTGCTTGCATTTTCATTTCACGGCCGGAGTGGGCAGGCCTTGGTTGCTTATTGAGAATTGCGGGCTTCTCTTCCAGCAAATAGATCTCATCAGCCTTCGCAGTCATCTTCAAAATGCCTGCTTGCAATTCATAGGTGCCATCTTTTTGAATTGCAATAACATTCGCTTTAGTGCCAAGTTTCAAAAGCTCAACGGTATCCCCTATCAAAATTTCCCGTGTAGGCGCAGGACGTTCCTTGGGCTTTTGGGATGCGTGTAATCGCTCTTCCGCTTCGTTTAGGCTTTTCCGCAACGCACTCTGTCGCTGATTTATACCATCCACATCCGCAGATTCTACAAGCTGTTTACGAATTGCCTTAATTTCATCGGCGGCTGCATTGGCTGTTCTTCTTGCTTCTTCGATAATGCGTTGCGCTTCTTCCCGCGCTTTTTGCAAGGCAATTTCCTTCTCTTTTTGAAGCTGCAGAGCATATTGTTCAGATTGTTCCTTTGCTCTTTGCGTTTGCGCCTGCAGACGTTGTGCCTCCAGCTTTGCTGCTTCCATTTGCTGCCGTTGCTGCTCTAATTGGGTGAGCACATCTTCAAAATCCTTGTCGTTTTGACTCACAAGGTTGGCAGCTTTCTTTAAGATGTCTTCAGAAAGCCCCAATTTGCGGGAAATTGCAAAGGCGTTGGATTTACCTGGCACGCCAATGAGTAACTTATAAGTGGGCTGTAATGTTTCTACATTAAATTCGCAACTGGCATTGATAACGCCGGTTGTACGCATGGCATACAGTTTTAATTCTGCATAGTGGGTAGTTGCCATAACTGTAGCGCCCATAGTGCGGCAAAATTCAATCAGGGAGATTGCAAGGGCAGCACCCTCCGCAGGATCTGTACCTGCACCTAACTCATCAAACAGAATGAGTGTACGGTTGTCACATTGTGCAACCACATCGACTATGGTGCGCATATGACTTGAGAAAGTTGACAGGCTTTGGGCAATGGACTGCTCATCACCAATATCAGCCAAAATGGCATCAAAAGTAGATAGTTCGCTTCCATCACCAGCAGGGATATGCAGCCCACACTCTGCCATAAGTGTCAAAAGGCCGACGGTTTTTAAGGTAACAGTTTTACCGCCGGTGTTAGGGCCGGTGATGATCATTGTGTCAAAATCTGTACCTAAATGCAAAGAAATAGGAACAACTTTTGTAGGATCAATCAAAGGGTGCTTAGCGTTACGCAGTACGACCCTTCCCCGGTCGTTCATCATAGGTGCATGGGCACCCATACGGTAGGCCAATCTGGCCTTTGCAAATAGAATGTCCAGTTTAACAAGAATATCATAATCAAGCAAAAGTGACTCACGGTAACCGGCGACATCGGCGGATAATTCCGCTAATATCCGCTCAATTTCTTTTTGCTCTTTGATTTCCAGTTCTTTGAGCGCATTGTTTGCGTTCACTGCAGACATAGGTTCTACAAAGTATGTGGAACCGGTTGCTGAAACATCGTGTACAAGACCTGGCACGTCGTTTTTACATTCGCTTTTTACCGGAACAACATATCGTCCTTGACGGATGGTAATAATAGGTTCGCGAAGATACTTGGAATATGCAGGTGAAGAAATTACTTTTTGCAGAGAGTCCTTAATTTTCCCACTTTGGATGCGCATATGGCGACGAATATCTGCAAGAGCGGGACTTGCATTGTCTGCAATCTCTTCTTCGGAAAGGATTGCACCCAATATCTTATCTTCTAAATATTTGTTGGGAGTTAACGCCTTAAATAACGGATCCAATACGGTTGGCTTATCATCATCTGAAATATACGCACGAACGTTTCTTGTTGTACGCAAAATCCGGCATATAGCAAGGAGCTCCTTTGGATGTAGAGAGCCACCTTTGTGGGCTCTATCCAAAGATGCCGAAATATCGCTAATGCCGGAAAAGTGAGGATAGCCCTTACGGGCGCTCAGATCCCAGGCTGCGGCCGTTTCGTCCAAAAGCATCTGCACATCTTCCAAATCCGATACAGGACGCAACTGCAAACAGGCGGCCTTTCCATCGGCAGAGCCTGCGCAGTCCGCCAGTCGGGAAAGAATTTGGTCAAGTTCCAGTTTAATTAGAGATTTTTCGTATAGTGTAGACATACCTATCTCCTATTTTGCTAAATGAGTAGTGTTTTATAAAAATCCAAGGTTGAGAAACCGCGCTCGAGCTGAACTGCAAGATAGCCTTCTGTTACTTGCGAAAGTTGTTCAAGCGCCTCGTCACCAAGGGTAAAGGAAAAAAGCTTCTTAGAATCACAGTTTGTAATATAGCGCATAGCATCCAAAGTGCCGGGAAACACCGGCAGGCGGATACCATCCTGGTTCCTGCTGCATCGGCTGCACTCCAGATGACCTTGCGACAGATTAAAACGATCGGGATTGTCGCACTGGCAGAAAAAACAGCCCTGCAAGTCTGGAGCATAACCACCCAGCACAGCAATACGCAATTCAAAGACAGCCTTAACCTGTGTCTGAGGAATGGGTAATTTACAAAGCCCATATAGACAATTCAAAAGTAATGATAGAAGTTGCGGATTTGGCATATCTTCCTGGGACATAACATCGGCTACCTGTGCAAAATATGTAGCTAATGATAGCTTTTGCAGGTCCTTGCGCAAAGGATGGAATAGTTCAATAACAGACGCTTCGTTGATTGTGAAATATCCCTTGTTCTCAAAGAGGGTAAATGCGGCATAACTCAAAAGTTGGCAGGGCGCAGTCAGGGGGCTGTTTTTCCGTCGCAGCCCCCGTGCCTTCACTGTTAATTTTCCCCGATCCTGAGTCAGCACGGTAAGCAGGGCATCTGTATCATTGTAATTGGTGACTCGCAACACAAGTCCCTGAATTGTTAAATACATAGTTTGCCTCCGCTTCCCTTGCTCTGCTATAAAGTACATAAAATTCCGGCGCTCCGGTATCCAGAAACGCCTGCCAAAGTTCCCTGGATTTCATTTTCATCCCTCCGGAATTAGGGTTTACAGAGGGGTGTTATTTTAGTCTTGGTAATTATTCTCTGTAACCAAAGTTACGAACAAGAAAATCGCTGTCACGCCAATTTTCTTTTACACGCACCCAAGTTGTCAGGAAAACCTTTGTTCCCATAAAGCGCTCACAATCGGCTCTTGCCATACTGGAAATTTTCTTAAGCATTTCGCCTTTTTTACCGATAATAATTCCCTTATGACTGGACTTTTCACAGTAAATTGTGGCATCGATGTCAATAATGCCATTATCTCTTTCAGTGAACTTTGTAATTTCAACGGCAGTGCCGTGAGGCACTTCCCTGTCTAATGTCCACAAAAGTTTCTCGCGAATGATCTCAGCCATAACCTGCCGTTCCGGCTGATCGGTTGTCATATCATCTTCGTAAAGGAAAGGTCCTTCTACAGCGTACTTTTCGCAAATTGCAAGCAATTGTTCAACGCCATCGCCTGTTTTTGCGCTGATGGGAATAATGGCCTCAAAACTGCCGGCTTTAGCGTAGGTATCGATAACAGCAAGCAGGTTTTCTTTTTCAATGCTGTCAATCTTATTAATTACCAAAACAACAGGGCATTTTTTAGCTGTGAGTTGTTCAATAAGGCTTTCTTCTTGTGGGCCAACAGAGGCGATAGGCTCAACCATCAGGATGGTCATATCCACATCTGCGATAGACTCTTTTGTGACACCTACCATATAATCGCCCAATTTCGTTCTGGGCTTATGGAAGCCAGGTGTGTCGATAAAAACAAACTGGGTGTTATCTCTGGTTACAATGCCGCAAATGCGGTTACGGGTGGTCTGAGGCTTGTTAGATACGATGGCGATTTTTTCGCCAACAAGATAGTTTGTTAGGGTGGACTTGCCCACATTGGGCCGCCCTGCAATAGTAATCATAGCAGTTTTTGTTGCCATAGTAATTTCCTCTCTTATGTGCGTTCCATGCCGGGGATTTTCCGGGCAATGGCTTCTTCCCTTGCTCGCATCTGCGCCTTTTGCGGACCTTCATCAAGATGGTCGTATCCTAAAAGATGAAGCATGGAATGGATGGTAAGGTAACCCACTTCCCTTTTTAGGCTATGCCCAAAGGAAAGAGCCTGCTCTTTCGCTCGCTCAAGCGATATGGCCATATCCCCTAAGGGGCAGAGGCCGGTGTCAGGATCAAGGTAGTCTGTCCAGTCTTTCGGAGGGTTACCTGCAATCAAATTGAACATAGGAAAGCTCAGGACATCTGTTGCTTTGTCGATATTTCGGTTTGCGGCATTAATAGAACGTATTGTTTCATCGTCCGTAATAAGCACATTGATCTCCAGCGGTGCAGTTATCCCCTCATCCCGGAAAGTTGCCCGAATGCATTTACGCACAATGTTCGCCACAGATATCCTTTGCAATGTTCGGCACTGAAATGTTAAGTTAATTTTAATGTTGATCATTTGTTTTCTTCCTCTGGTAACGACCGGTTGCAGATCGTATGGGCTTCTTCTCCTCTACCCGCTTATCAGCGGATTCATAAGCGTTGATAATCTTCTGTACAAGGGCATGACGCACAACGTCAGCAGATGTGAGCCGACAGATGGCAATATCATCCACATTCTGCAGTACACGAATAGCATCCTTCAGTCCCGACGTTTTATCGGAAGGCAAGTCAATTTGCGTTACATCACCTGTAATCACAATTTTAGATCCAAAGCCTAACCTGGTCAGGAACATTTTCATTTGCTCTTTTGTTGTATTCTGCGCTTCATCAAGAATGATAAAACTATCGTCCAAAGTGCGGCCACGCATATAAGCCAGGGGTGCCACTTCAATTGAGCCCCGTTCCTGGTACTTTTGGAATGTTTCCGGACCTAACATATCGTACAGGGCATCGTACAAAGGGCGCAGATAGGGATCTACCTTGTTTTGCAGGTCTCCAGGCAAAAATCCAAGCCGTTCGCCTGCTTCAACAGCGGGTCGTGTGAGTATGATGCGGTTTACAGATCTCTCACGGAATGCAGCCACTGCTGCAGCAACGGCAAGGTATGTCTTGCCTGTACCGGCAGGCCCAACGCCAATGGTTACAGTGTTTTTAGAAATGGCTCGCATATAATTCTGCTGACCGACAGTCTTCGCTTTAATGGGCTTGCCTTTTGCAGTGATACAAACAACATCTTTTGCAATTTGTTGTACCTGTGCCTCGTTACCTTCTTGCACAAGGGTAATAAGGTAGCGAACTCGCTGTTCATCAATTTCTTCCCCTTTTGCTGCCAAGGATAATAGACCTTCTAATGTATGAACAGCTTTTTGTGTGGACTCTTCATCCCCTGTAATCTTCAGGTCAGTTCCCCTGTTTGCAATTGCGACACCAAGGGCCTCTTCAATATGCCGAATATTTTCATCAAAGGAGCCAAAAACTGCAATCAGATCTTCAATTCTGTCTGCATTTACAATTCTTTCAATTGATTTTCCCATTGTATTCTGTTATCTCCTTGCATTCGTAATTTGCTATCATTTCCCTGCAGTCATATGAACTATGCACATAAAAAAGTTCATCAGTAATTTCTTCGTTTGCTGCCTTAGAAACTATACTACCGGCCACCAAATTGTTTTCAAGATAGGAATCTGCATAAGTATTGAGCCAACTGCAGTCTTGTTTTTCCAGGGTAACAGGCTCTAATGCATATTGGTATACATACTCTTTGACGAAGAATATAGGCAGCGCAAATCCTCCAGGCAATATGCATTCTTTCACTTCATACATTTTAACACAACTATCATCCAAAATTCCACTATCTTTCTGAAATTTTATTGATTTTTTTCCGATAACAACATAGAAGTTTGTTGTACCGTTAAGAATGCGTGTCCTTTTGAGTACTTTCAATGGGGTCATGGCTAATAACTGGCGCTTTGTTTCTCCATAAACTTCCCCACTGGCACCTGTAAATTCTAAAATTTGACCGTTATCTCTATAACATGAAATGAGTGCCTGGCCCTTCTTAACTGCTTGCCCGGGTTTGCACAGGGCAGTACCCGTGTGAACTGTCATATCTCTGACAATTGCATCCTGTGTGGACAAAATATCTGTTATTGCAACATTTGGAGGAGATGTATCTTCTACTCTCTTTTCTCTGATACAAATGGTAGCGATGCATCCTGATGTATTTACCCCCGCCCACTGTAAGTTTGGTATTTTTGACAACAGAGCATTCTTAACTTCCTCACTTCGAACTTCTTTGGCTGATGCACCCATATGAATGCCACAATCAGCTGCGGCTTCTAAAACATACGCATCCGATAATTGTTCTGCACCGGAAACGGTAACAAAGAGAATTCTTTTTGGTATCCAAAGCGCGATAATCAGCCACAGCAACAATCCAACTAAGAATACAGGACGTCTGATAATTCGAAGAATATAGAAAATATACCCTGTCCATCCTTCAATATCTACCCGGTCTCCCCTCTTTTCGCAAATGCGGGTAATCATAGGAATGTCCTTTCGTCTTGCACTGAAACAAATGGTAAATGCATCGGGAGCCGACACATCGTAGATACAGATTCCCGAATCCTGCAGTTTCTGCAAAGCGCCAACGGGATATGCAGATGTGATTCGCATAAAAGCAATACCGTCAAATTTGTCCACAAATTGCATTTACTATCCCCTTACCAGTTCTACGCATTTTATTTGCCCTGTGATAACCAAACTTTCTTTTGACATGCTGGCCAGTTTTAAGCAACCGCCGCGAATGATAACCTTACCAAAATGTACGCCAACGTGAATTTCTACATCACTATACTCATATACACCCAGATGTCGTTCCACATATAACCGGCAGTCACTGCATAATTCGATAATTGACCTCCTTGGAAGGCTCTCACCAATCAGTTCGTCTGTGGCAATCTTCTTTACGGCTTTTGGCAACCTACTCATTTGGGCACCCCCTTTATTAAAAGTCTATGTTTACTGGTGATGAATTTGCCCAGTATTGCATACGTTCTTATGAGGTGCAAATATGATGGCAGCTGTAATCTATATGTTTATATTTGGATACGCACTTTTTGATGCGCAAACATTGGTCAACGGAACAATTGAAGGGGTGAAAGTGGCCATATTTGTAGTTGTGCCATCCCTGTTTCCGTTCATTTTTTTAAGTGGCTTGTTTAGCAGTAAATTTTCCTCAAATAAATTGCTGTCTCTGCGGCCACTGGAAAAACTATGTGGTATGCCCTTGGGAAGCGGTAATTTGCTTATTTTGGGGTTATGCGGTGGATACCCTGTCGGAGCTCAATGCGTTGCAAATGCTTATGAACAAGGCGCAATCACAAAAAAGGACGGACAGCGTCTGTTGGGATTTTGCAACAATGCAGGTCCAAGCTTCATATTTGGGATGGTTGGGGGTATTCTTGGAGATATTCGATTTTGCTGGTTTTTATGGTTGGGGCAAATCTTTTCAGCCCTGAGCGTTGGAATGCTACTTCCGGGAAAGAGCAAAGAACAATGTCGCTTGCAATCCGGAAAAGAACTTACTGTAACGGAAAGTCTGGAGAATACCATTCGTATTTGCGCTAAAATTGCAGGTTGGGTTGTACTGTTTCGGGCTCTTCTTTCGGTTGCGGACAAGTGGTTTTTACATTTGCTTCCCATTCAATGGAACGCAGGCATTGCCGGGATATTAGAATTATCAAACGGTTGTGTTCGTTTGCAATACATAGAATCTAATCTACTGCGTTATCTTTTGTGCGGTGTACTATTAAGTTTTGGCGGCTTATGTGTAAATTTTCAGACAAAAAGTGTGGCAAGAACGTTGTCTCTTAAGTGGTATTTCATAGGAAAAATTTTACAGTCATTTATTATCCTTCCAATTTTGTTGTTTCTTTGGAAAATTACAGTAGCATTCTAAAGAAAGTTGTAGTATAATCTTTACAGAAAGGGGGCGATATAATGCTTTTTCGAAAGAAAATGCCGCGTTCATGCAGCTACTGCCAATATGCAACTAAGATAAATGAGGAGCAGTTTCTTTGTATAAAGAAAGGCGTTCGCCCCTCCTATAGTTCTTGCAGAAAATTTCAATATGACCCTTGCAAGCGTATTCCCCCACGTGAAAAACCATTGGATTTTTCTAAATATAATGAAGAAGATTTTACTCTGTAAAAAGCTCCGGAAAGCATTGCTTTCCGGAGCTTTTTTATTGAATTTTGAGAAGAAATTCTTCCTCTGTAAGGACCGGTATGCCTAATTCCCGTGCCTTTCGTTCTTTGGAACCGGCATTCTCCCCTACCACAACAAAACTTGTTTTCTTAGATACAGAACCTGTAACCTTGCCACCGAACAACTCGATCTTCTCTGTGGCTTCATCGCGTGTGAACATACTAAGTGCCCCGGTTAGAACAAAGGTCATTCCTGCAAAGCGAGTATCTGTAATCACGCGCAGGGACTCAAAATTCACGCCTGCATTTCTTAAACGCTCAATCATATGCTGGGACTGAGACTGGGCAAACCATTGGGCAATAAATCCTGCAGTAATTTCGCCAATATCAGGTACTTCCATCAGTGCCTCAGCAGATGCATCCATAAGCGCGTCCATACTACCAAAAGTAGATGCCAAAACTTTACCTGTCTTTTCACCAACTTGACGGATGCCGAGGGCATAGATTAATTTTGCTAAGTCCCTGCCTTTGCTATCTTCTATAGCGCTCAGCAGTTTCTTTGCTGCAACCTCGCCACTTTGCCAAAGACCTTTCAGGTCATCAAAGGTTAGATAATAGATATCAGCAGGAGAATGCAGAAGACCCTTATCAATCAAACTTTCCACGATTGCACTGCCCAACCCGTCAACATCCATTGCATCCCGACTAACAAAGTGCGCAATATTACGGGAAAGCTGGGCGGGACATTCTGCTCCGGTGCATCTTAAGAAAGCGCCGTCTTCGTCCTTCTGGGTTTGAGCGCCACATACAGGGCATATATGTGGAAGCATATACGCAGTGGTATTATCGGGCCGTTTAGAGAAGTCTACTTCCAAAATTTCGGGAATAATTTCTCCTGCTTTGCGAATCAAGACTGTGTCGCCAATGCGGATATCCCGTTCAGAAATAAAGTCCTGATTATGAAGCGTTGCATTTGTAACAGTTGTGCCTGCCAGCCGTACAGCCTTTACAACCGCTTTCGGGGTCAGAACACCGGTTCTGCCTACTTGCACGACAATATCTTCTACCACAGTCGGTTTAATTTCAGGAGGGTACTTGTATGCCGCAGCCCAACGGGGGAATTTTGCAGTAGAGCCCAATTCTTTCCGCAGTTTCAGGTCGTCTACTTTAATAACAGCACCATCAATATCGCAAGGTAATTGCTCTCTATTTTCGTTGATAGAGGCAACTTCGCCATCTATTAATTCCTTTGTATTCAGCAACGCAAACGGGACAACCTTAAACTGCAATTTTTTCAAATAGTCCAAAGATTGGCTGTGGTGTGTCAAGGTTACACCCTCTGCCAGCTGGACATTGAAAATAAGAATATCCAACCCTCTCTGCGCAACGATTTGGGGGTTTAACTGCCTTAAGGAGCCTGCTGCGGCGTTTCTGGGGTTTGCGAATAGTGGCTTGCCTTCTTGTTCCTGCTTTTCATTCAGTTTTTCAAAACTTTTTTTAGGCATATAGACTTCACCGCGAACAATCAGCCGAGGAGGCGCATCTTTGAGTACCATTGGAATGGAACGGATAGTCTTTAAATTCTCCGTCACGTCCTCACCCACTACGCCGTCACCGCGTGTAGCGCCCCGGACGAATACGCCATTTTCGTATTCCAACGCTACAGAGAGTCCGTCAATTTTAGGCTCAACAGTAAATGCGGTGTCCGGATACGCGGCTTGAATTTTATCAAGAAACTCATTTAATTCTTCGACGGAAAACACATCCTGCAGGCTCATAAGGGGCACGGGATGATTGACTTTTTCAAATTTACTCAGCGCCTGGCCGCCTACACGCAGAGTCGGAGAATCGGGCTGAATATGTTGAGGATATGCAGACTCAAGATTTTCCAGTTCCCGGAGTAACCGGTCATATTCAAAGTCAGGCATATCCGGGTTATCCAGCACATAATACTTATAGTTTGCCTGGTTTAATAACCGGGTAAGTTCTATGATTCTATCTTTCGTTTCCATAGGTTCCTCCGTTTTGAAAGTATGTATCCGGTACTGTGCCTACAATAATTGTTTGTGCTACTACAACTTGACTGGCAACAGTAAAACTGTTGGTTTGTCCCAAAACAAGTACGGTAACATCCACACTGATTTCCATAATCAGTTGGTGAAGTGTTTGATTGATACCCGCCTGAGTGAAACTGCTCGAAAATGTTGCTTCGGAATTTCGGATTGACAGAATATTTACAGGAATTTGTGGACCTCTGCCGGAAAGAAATTCCGGCAGGAAAATGCTGCCAAAGGGAATTCCTAAATCAGTTGTATCCAAGGCAAGAATGTCATCATTAATAATATTGATTACATCTGTTTTCAGCCGGTTTACCTCGCTCATATTCGTTTTAAGAGCAGTAATGCGACCGTTAATATCCTTCTCAAAGTAGACCATCCGGTCGTATTGAATATTCCCGGTTTCAATTTGTCTGTCGATGGCGTCATTGATAAGATCAGAGGTGCTGTTTTTTACCTGTGTTTCGGATAGGGCGCAGATGGCCTCCTGATATGTTGAGCGAAAATGAAAGAATCCGGCAGCAAAAAGCACACAGATTAGAAATAATAGGACTATTATCCTGCGAACGGAGTTTTTCATAAAATCCCCCCGCAGGAGTATATGTGTTAAAGTAAATATTATGACAGCTTTTTAAGATGGGAAGATGCAGCATTAAGCATTAATTTCTTCGTGCCGATTTTGTCAAAAGCAATTTCAAGCATGGCGTCACCGCCCATTTTCAAAACACTAAGCACCATGCCCTTGCCAAAGGCCGTGTGTTGTACCATATCTCCCTTATTCAGCACAATTCCGTGCGCTTTGCTGGCAGACTGACTTGTTGCCGCAGGAATTTTAGGTATATAATTGGCAGGCTTAATTTGTGCATAGGAATCATCATTATAGTACGAATAACGGCTTGCCGCAGAGTAAGCAGAAACAAAACTACCTTTCTTCACAGTTAAGTCCTCAGGAATTTCCTTTAAGAACCGGGATTGCATTCCTGGGGTGGTCCGACCATATAACATTCTTTGGCGAGCGTGGGAGATGGTTAAATTCTTCTTTGCACGGGTAATAGCAACATAACAAAGTCTGCGCTCTTCTTCCATCTCTTCCCTATCCCCGATTGCACGGGTGCCTGGGAACAGACCATCCTCAAACCCTACCAAATAGACATTGGGGAATTCGAGACCCTTCGCTGAGTGCATTGTCATCATAACCACAGCATCGTCGGAATCGTTGTATTGCTCAATGTCTGTATAAAGTGCAATTTCCTCCAAAAAGCCTGCCAAGGATGGCACTTCCGCATTTTGCAAATAGGAAGCGATGCTGGATTTCAATTCCTTCACGTTCTCCAACCGGGTCTTGTTCTCTTCGGATGGCTTGTCTTCCAGCATTTGAACGTATCCGGTGCGAATTAAGACCTGGTCATAAAATTCTGTTAAGGATATACCCTCTTCCAACAAAGCGGCTAATTCCTCTATAATTGCAGTAAACGCCAGGAATTTTCCTGCCACTTTCTCCAAAGGGCCATAAGAATAAGGGTCATTGATTACTTTGTAAAGTCCGCACCCTTCGGCCTGGGCCATACGTTGGGCTGATTCAAACGCTTTAGGACCAATACCTCTTGGAGGATTATTGATAATCCTCGTAAGGCGGAGGTCGTCATTGCGATTGTTAATGATACACAAATATGCAAGCATATCCTTAACTTCAGCCCGATCGAAGAAGCGGGTTCCACCAATTACACGATAAGGAATACCGTTCCGCTTGAAAGCATATTCCAATGCGTTGGACTGGGCATTGGTTCTATAAAGGACTGCGTTGCTTTTGAAGCCGTCTTTATTGTGACTTGTAAGAATTTGACCGGCAACATAAGATGCCTCTGCGCCCTCGTCAGAGGCCTCGTAGACGGTAATGGGACTTCCCTGCCCATTGTTCGTCCAAAGATTCTTGCCTTTTCTGCCGATATTATGGGATATCACTTCGTTAGCAGCGCTGAGAATGGACTGCGTGGAGCGATAATTTTGCTCAAGGCGAATGACTTTAGAATTCTTATACTGCTTTTCAAAATCAAGGATGTTTTCAATTGTTGCGCCGCGAAAGCGGTAGATGCTCTGATCATCATCGCCAACCACACAGATATTCTCGTGATAGCCTGCAAGCATGGAAGTGAGCAAATACTGCATATGGTTGGTGTCCTGATATTCGTCAACCAAAACATAGCGAAACTTTCTTTGATAGAAATGAAGAATATCATCATTGTTTTGGAACAACTCAACTGTCTTGAAGATAATATCATCAAAATCCAGGGCGTTGTTTTCCTTTAGTTTAGTTTGGTAGCGCTTGTATGCCCGTGCAACGTGATACAGGCGCATATCCTGTGCAACTTTCACATTTTCCATCATCTCGTCAGGGCCTACCATACGGTCCTTCTCCCGGCTGATAATGGACAACGCCATCTTTGCAGGAAATGTCTTATCGTCAAGGCCCATTTCTTTAATGATTTCCTTCATAATCCGCTCGCTGTCAGCGGTGTCATAAATGGTGAAGGATGTGGAATAGCCAAGCCGTTCAATATCCCTGCGAAGAATGCGGCAGCAGGCGCTATGGAACGTCATAGCCCAAACATTTTGTCCTTCATCTCCCAAGATGTCGCAAAGGCGCTCTTTCAGTTCATTTGCGGCTTTGTTTGTGAAAGTAATGGCAATAATATTCCAAGGTAATACTGGTTCTACGGCGCAAAGATAGTCTGCCCTGGCCCGCTCATTTGCTGTGGCCTCAGCAGAGAATTGCTCTAAGAAAAGGATGTCGTCTTCCGTTACGGTATCGGGGACAAGCATACTGTCACTGCCGCAACCAAAGCGGATAAGGTTTGCTATCCGATTAATAAGGACGGTGGTTTTACCGCTGCCGGCGCCGGCCAATAGCAGTAAAGGGCCGTCCGTTGTCATTACGGCCTTTCTTTGCTCCGGATTTAGGTTTGCAAATTGACTCTCTATGTAACGCCGTCTTGCGGCTATAAATCGGTTAATCCAAGTATCTGTCATAATGCACCTCTTGATATGGATGCCTCTATTTTAACCGATTTTTTGTCAAAGGTAAAGTGTTAATATCTACATTTTAACCATTCTTTCAATCGTGACAACGCTTTCTTTTCTATTCTGGAAACTTGCACCTGGCTTACATTCAATACACTTGCGACTCTGGCTTGTGTAAGGCCATGATAATATCGCATTTTAATTACTGTTCCTTCCCTTTCCGGTAAATTTCCTATTGCCTGTTGCAATGAAAGATGCTCAAGCAGCACATCTTCTGTTTTGGGATCAGCTAATATCATTTCGAGGGAAAATCCCTCATCTCCAATGGCGCACTGCATAGATTCTGTGGCTGCTGTTGCAGTTTCGGCTTCAGCAATATCTTCCAGACTAATGCCGGTAAGATCTGAAATCTCTGAAAGGGTTGGCTCTCTCCCAAGGGCATGTACAAGTTTATTTCTTGCTGAGCTGACCGTGAACGCCCGTTCTTTTAGCACCCGTGATACTTTCACAGAGCCATCGTCGCGTAAAAAACGTCTGATTTCTCCGGATATTTTTGGTACAGCATAAGTGGAAAACTGTGTTCCGTATGCTCCATCAAATCCTTCAACAGCCTTTAAAAAGCCCAAGCACCCCAGTTGATATAAATCTTCCGTATCTGTCCCCCGACCGAAATATCGCTTTGTAATCGACCAGATAAGGCCAGCATTTTCAGTAAGAAGCGCTTCTTTTGCTTGCTGATCACCGGACTGCGCAAGTCGGATAAGTTCTTCAGTCTTACTCATTTCTTTCTTTGAATTTTGCGGCGCATATGTACAGTTGTACCCTTTCCGACTTTTGAAGTTACCTGAAAGGATGTCATAAAACTTTCCATAATGGTAAATCCCATTCCGCTTCGCTCACAGCCACCTGTAGTAAACGTTGGCCTTTTTGCTTGCTCTAAATCGGTGATACCAATGCCTTTATCTTTAATCACAATGTCTAACATTCCGTCTTTTAGAATTCTGCACCGCATCGTAATAAGCCCATATCCTTCAGGATAAGCATGAACAATGCAATTTGTAACCGCTTCAGAAACAGCTGTGCGAATATCTCCCAATTCTTCCAACGTTGGATCCATTTGTGCAGCAAATGCGGCAACAGCACTACGGGCAAATGCTTCATTTGTACTTTTGCTTGGAAACTCCAAGATCATATAGTTATCGAATTTCATAATACTCCCTCCTTAATTTCTACCAATTTATCCAGTCCGGATGTCCTGAATACTTTTCGAGGTTGACTTTGAATACCGGATAAAATTAGTTTTCCTTCCATTCTGTTTATTTGCCGCAAAGCATTGATTACAACTGCAATTCCGGAAGAATCCATAAAGGTGACATCCTGGAAGTCGAGTACGCAAATTCGCGGGGTATAAGCCTCAATTTTTGCGGTAATTGTTTGTATGTACTGCTTTGCTCTGTGATGATCTATCTCTCCTGTCAAGATGATTGTTAGTTTCCCATCTTGCAGGAAACTCGTTAATTGCATCTTTGTGCCTCCTTTCGTATATTGCAGTATTAGTATAGAAAACTAAATTTGCACTTTGCAGTCGCAATCGGGAATAAAATAATGGCGTGCAAACTTTTCGTTTGCACGCCATTGTTTGAATTTACAGTTTCTTAAGTGCTGCAGCGCTTTCTTCCAACTGAACAATCAGGTCTTTTGCTTTTGTGGCTTTTTCTCTTTCCGCATCAACAACATTCTGGGGCGCTCTTGCGACAAAGTTTTCATTGGAAAGTTTGCCTTCCAACATTGCCAAATTCTTTCTTGCTTTTTCAAGCTCTTTGTCAATGCGCTCCAGTTCCTTTGCAACATCAACAAGTTCACCCATAGGGATATACAGCTTTGCATCTGCGGTTGTGCAGCATACCATACCATCAATGTTGTCCGGCTCTTTGTCAAGGATCGTCACACTTTCGGCATAGGCAAGCCGCTGAATAAAGCCTTCCCCTTCTTTGTACATATGAGACTTGGAGGAGAGTACGAACAATGCCGCTTTTCTGGAGGGAGGTACATTCATCTCTGCTCTTCTGTTGCGGATGGCACGAATGGCATCCATAACAGATTCCATTTCGGCTTCCTCTTTAGAAAATTGCAGACTTTCTCTGAATTCAGGCCATTTTGCAACAATCAGAGCTTCTTCCTCGTGGGGCAGGCTCTGCCAGATTTCTTCCGTAATGAAGGGCATAAAGGGATGCAAGAGCCGCAGTGTTTGATCCAGCACATAGACAAGCACCTGAAGGGCGGTGCTCTTTTGCAATTCATCGTCGCTATACAGTCTTGCCTTAGTCAGTTCGATATACCAGTCACAGTAAGTATCCCAAAGGAAGTCATAAACCTTCTGAATTGCAACGCCCAATTCATACTTATCCAAATTCTCAGTAACTTCACGGATGAGGTTATTCAGTTTGGAAAGAACCCACTTATCGGCAGTTGTCAAAAGACTTTCGCTGGGCAGACAATTCTTTGCATCTTCCTTCAGATTCATCAGAACATAGCGGCTTGCATTCCATAGCTTGTTGGCAAAGTTACGCATAGCTTCGCACCGCTCAACATAGAAACGCATATCATTTCCGGGTGAGTTTCCGGTAATCATATTCATGCGGAGGGCATCACAGCCGCACTTTTCAATCATTTCCAAAGGATCAATGCCATTTCCAAGACTCTTAGACATCTTGCGACCCTTGTCATCACGAACCAGACCGTGAATAAGAACGGTGTGGAAGGGCGTCTTGTTCATATGCTCGCAACCGGAGAAGATCATTCTTGCAACCCAGAAGAAAATGATATCATAACCGGTTACAAGCACGTCGGTGGGATAAAAATAGCTCAAATCTTCGGTGTTTTCGGGCCAGCCTAATGTTTCGAAAGGCCACAGGGCAGATGAGAACCAAGTATCCAGCACATCGGGGTCCCGCTCAATATTCTTGCTGCCGCACTTTTCGCAGCAGACCGCATCTTCCCGGGAAACAGTTAAATATCCACAGTCTGCGCAGGTCCAGGCAGGAATTTGGTGACCCCACCAAAGCTGACGGGAAATGCACCAATCGCGAACATTTTCCATCCAGTTCAGGTAAGTCTTGCTGAACCTTTCGGGAACGAACTTGGTCTCCCCTTCTTTAACAACCCGAATTGCCTCTTCAGCCAAAGGCTTCATTTTAACGAACCACTGAGCAGAAATAATGGGCTCCACATCGTTGTGGCAACGGTAACAGGTGCCAACATTGTGACCGTGATCATCCACTTTAACCAAATAGCCCTGGGCTTCCAGGTCTGCAACAATCTGCTTTCTGGCTTCATAGCGATCAAGACCTTCATATTTGCCGCCAAAGGAATTTACTACGCCGTTATCATCGAGAACACGGATAACCTCCAAGTTGTGACGCAGACCCACTTCAAAGTCGTTGGGGTCATGGGCGGGGGTCATCTTTACGCAGCCGGTACCAAAGTCCATTTCTGCGTAGCTATCAGCCACAATAGGGATTTCCTTGTTGACCAGCGGAAGAATAACCTTCTTGCCAACAATATGGGTATAGCGGGTATCTTCCGGATTTACGCAAACACCGGTATCACCCAGCATTGTTTCAGGACGGGTAGTGGCAACGACCACTTCGCCTGTACCGTCAGCCAAAGGATAGCGGATATGCCACAGATGGCCGGGCTTATCCACATATTCAACTTCAGCATCGGAAAGGGCGGTTACGCAGTTGGGGCACCAGTTAATAATGCGGCTACCCTTATAAATCAGGCCCTTTTCGTAGAGAGAAACAAACACTTCCCGAACGGCTTTGGAGCAACCATCGTCCATAGTAAACCGGGCGCGGTCCCAATCACAGGAAGCACCCAGTTTCTTCTGCTGCTGCACAATACGGTTGCCATACTTATGCTTCCAGTCCCAAACACGCTCAAGAAATTTTTCGCGACCCAGGTCATACCGGGTTAAGCCTTCTTTGCGCAATTCTTCTTCCACCTTGATTTGGGTGGCAATGCCGGCGTGATCCACACCGGGAACCCAAAGCGCATTGTAACCTTGCATACGCTTATAGCGAATAAGTGTATCCTGTAAGGTTGCATCCATTGCGTGACCCATATGCAGTTGACCTGTAACGTTCGGGGGGGGCATAACAATTGTAAAGGGCTTGGCATCATGGCCTCTATTGGGCTTAAAATGGCCGCCCTTTTCCCACATCTCGTAGATTTCTTGCTCTACTTGCTGCGGCTCATACACTTTCGGAAGTTCTCTTAACATATGAACATCTCCTTTTCAAATAAAAAACGCCCCGAGCTTACGCTCAGGGCGGAATATACATTCCGTGGTACCACCTGAATTCCCATAAATGGGCACTCGAATGCTATAACGGGCATACCCGAGCCTCCCTACTGCATTCAAAAGGCCTGCTCCGGGGCGACAATCTGACGGCTTCCTGTATGTTTTCACCAGCCACATACTCTCTGAAAGGAATGATCGGACAGAAACTCCCCTTCTTTGCATTTAACGTTCTAAAAATATCATAGAAAGTCCATAATGTCAATAAATTTCTAAATTTGAAGCTTATCTTGACTATATCAATTTTCAATATATAATAAAACTATGAACAGGAGGAATTCTCAAATGAAACTTTCCTTAGTTGTCCCCTGCTACAATGAGGCGGAGAACATAAAGCCTTTTCAGAATGCTGTCGTGGAAGCTTTCTGCGATTGCGGCTATTCTTATGAGATCGTCTTTGTGGACGATGGGAGTAGGGATGCTACACTGCATAATATGAAAAAACTCTACCAAGAGCAGCGATGCCCAGTTAAGATTGTCAGTTTTTCACGAAATTTCGGGAAAGAGTCGGGTATCTATGCAGGCTTGCAGCATGCAAGCGGCGATTATGTATGTATTATTGATGGCGACCTTCAACAAAGACCGGAAATTGTCCGGCAGATGGTTACCATTTTAGATGAATCCCCGGAATACGATGTGGTTACAGCTTACCAGGATGGCAGAAATGAGAATAAACTGATTTCCTTGCTTAAGACTGGCTTTTACAGAATAATCAACCGCCTTGCAAGTGTAAATCTAAAGCACGATGCCAGTGATTTCCGCACAATGCGCCGCAATGTTGTGAAAAGCATATTGGAATTGGGCGAATACCATAGATTTTCTAAGGGCATTTTTGCTTGGGTAGGTTTTGAAACTTATTATATACCCTATCAAGCAAGCAAACGTAACGCCGGGAAAAGTAAATGGGGATTTCGTAAACTGATGAATTATGCCATCGATGGTATGATTGGTTATTCAACCAAACCGCTAAAAATGGCGACATTCCTTGGCACAATGACAGCCTTTGCTGCCCTTGCCTATCTCATTTTTGTTGTTCTGCAAAAATTGATTGCAGGTATCGACATTCCCGGCTACGCAACAATCATCGTGCTGATTCTTTTCCTTGGTGGTATGCAACTTCTATGCATTGGTGTAATCGGTGAGTACGTGGGCAGAACCTTTGAACAAACAAAGCAGCGGCCCATTTATATTGCAAAAGAAGTCCTCGACTATGAGGATAAAAAAGATGGCTTCATTTGAAGCCATCTTTTTACAGTTTTGCATGCACTTCTTTCAATTTCTTCCGGATAGAAAGAAGATCGTAGAAGGTGCCTGGGCGCTTATATACATCCCGCAACAATGCAGAGGGATGATAGAGTGCCATATGCCATACGCCATCAATGCACATCCAGTCACCGTGTGATTGAGTGATCTTAAAATCAGGATACATTATCCGCTTCGCGGCAATTCTTCCAAGACAGATAACTATCTTTGGATTTATCAAGCGAATTTGCTCATATAAATAGTCAATACAGGCATCCTGCTCATCTTCGGCCGGATCTCTATTCATTGGCGGACGGCATTTGACGATGTTTGCTATATAAATCTTGTTTCTGTCCAAGTCAATAATAGAGAGCATTTCATCCAGAAATTTTCCGGCAGGACCAACAAAAGGCTCCCCTTGCAGGTCTTCTTGTTCACCGGGGCCTTCTCCAATAAACATAATATCCGCATTTGGATTTCCAACACCGAATACGAGGTTTGTCCGGCTTTGGCATAGGCGACAATTATTGCAAGATTTACATTTTCTTTCCAATTCCAGCAGATCCATTAAACTCTTCTCCTTCTGCGTTGTTTTCTGCCAACAATTTTCCTGAACTTTTTACTATAACGAAGGAAGATGAGAACGATAATGAAAACGGCTGCAATAACCGCTAAAACAACGCCGGGTTTGAGACCGCTTTGGGGGTCCTGATCTCTATCGGAAATCAAATCGTCTTCAATAATATTTACTTTGTTAAGGGCAAATAAGGGCGCAGAGGCAATGCAAATCGACCCATAGTAAACATTTACTACCCCAAAAGGCGCATCTTGCTCAATTGGCGCAGCAAGTGTGCCTGTTTCCTGAAAAACATATCGCAGATCGTCATTATCTATGCCGCTGGGAAGAACGGTTCTGCAAGAATTCTGAACACCAATGAATAGATTCGAATCTGCATTCGCCAATGGATATTGCTTTAAGACTTGCCCCGGATAAAACACCTGTACGGATCGAAGACCTTGAAAGCCCATATCGAGTAACGCCGTTGTTTCAGGGAATCCACCGAAGGTGCTGATAGACCCACCGGGACCATAAATGTTTTTGCATCCAAGTACTACACTAATCAAGCTCATTGATCCCTTTTGTGCAGTTGCAGCCAAACAACGGGTGCCATCGTTTGCTGCGCCTGTTCGGCCGCCGGTCACTCTGGAATCATAGTATAAACTCATTGTGCTGCGGCTAATGAGGTAGTTGTTAGTTACCAGGTAGCGCTCACCTTTTTTGTTGGTTGCAGGGACAGTATAGTCTTTCGCACTGATTAGTTTGTTGAATGTTTCGTTTTTGGTTGCATACGCCAATATCTTCGCAACATCGCGGGCGGTTGTATACTGGTCGTCATCGTGCAGTCCATGTGGATTTGTAAAGTTGGAGTTTGAACAGCCTATGGAAGCAACAAAGGCATTCATTCGCTGCGCAAACTTCTCCATTGTGCCATCAATATGGACCGCAATTACTGCGGAAGCATCGTTACCTGAACCAACAAGCATGCAATAGAGAAGGTCAAGAAGGGACATCTCCTCCCCTTCTTGGATACCTGCAGATACCGCATCCCATGGGATGGTACTTAAGGTCAGAGCATCTGCAACTACAAGTTCGTCTATGTTGGCCTGCTCAATGGCTACAATGGCAGTGACCAGTTTTGTAAGGCTTGAAGGTGACATCCTTAAATCAGGATTGCTGGAGAAAAGAAGCGTTTCGGTATTGGTTTCATATAAAATTGCAGACTGTGTATTGGCAAAATTCCCAGAGCCTAAAAGTGGATTTACGCCATCAAGGCTATGACAGCCGTTCGAAACAGAATAGTCTATATCTTGCTCAGCAAGTACGAATGTAGGACTGCTTGCCAAAATAACGGCCAGCAGGATACACAGAACCTTGCCAAATCCTTTCGTAAACTTCATATTTCCACCCCAAATAAATCTGTAACACTTGTACAAAAGAAAAATATCGTGTATAATTACGATGTATTATATCAGTTTTTATGGCTGTAGTCAATCCGGAGGTGAAGCCTTTGAAAAAATCTCTATATGTACTTCTAACAGCAACAATGGTTTTTACAGGGCTCGTGGTCGGGATTTTTATTGGAAGAAACTCCACAGGAACATTGATTACGCTGAACCCTTTTTCCGGTAATGTGCCTTCTGATACTGCGCCGGTGCAAAAACCGACAGAGCTTGGCAAAGTGAACATTAACACAGCAAACAAAAGTGATTTAACATTGCTTCCCGGTATTGGAAATACAAAAGCTAAAAAAATCATCGAATTCCGTGAAGAATTCGGCAATTTTACTCGCATAGAAGATTTAATTTATGTTGACGGCTTCAGTTATACTACCATCGAAGAATTGCGGCCGTTTATAACGGTAGGAGGCTAATATGAAAATTTTGGTTGTGGATGATGAAGCCTTGCTTGTAAAAGGCATCCGCTTGAATTTGCAGAACGAAGGGTATGAAGTCATTACAGGGAGTAATGGTTTGGAAGCTGTCCTGGCAGCGCAGAGCCAAGAACCGGACCTTATTATTCTGGATGTGATGATGCCGGAAATGGATGGCTTGGAAGCGTGCACCCGTATTCGCGAGTTTTCTCAGGTGCCCATTATCATGTTAACTGCAAAGACAGATGATATGGATAAACTGATGGGATTTGAGCACGGGGCCGACGATTATCTTACAAAACCCTTTAATATTTTGGAACTGAAAGCACGCGTTCGCGCACTCCTGCGACGCAGTCAAGCTCATGTTGCCGCACAGACGCAACTGTTTCAAATTGGTAAAATCAGCCTTGATCCGGACGGGAGAAACGCGTATAAAGACGGTGTTCTTGTCGAATTAACGGCTAAGGAGTTTGATGTTATCGAACTGCTTATGCGTAACGCGAACAGAGTGTATTCCCGTGAAGCCCTTTTGGATGCCCTTTGGGCGTATGAATACCGCAGTGATATCCGCACAGTTGATGTACATATTCGCAGACTTCGGGAAAAATTAGAGGAGAACCCGGCAGATCCGCAATACATTATGACGAAATGGGGCGTTGGCTATTACTTCAGAAAATAACATCAAGAAGATAATTCGATATACCGGCTCCCACTTTCGCTATGCAATTTTGTATATCGCCTTAACCTTCGTTGCACTGCTGTTCCTGAATATCTATTCCTCTAAGACCAATCAGTCAATTTTCTATAGCGGAAAAGAATCTTACATGATAGAGCGCTGTCAGCTGGTTGCAGTAGAAATCTCTGAACTGGATGTACTGAACCACAGCACTGTTTCAAGAGCTGTCAACTCATTAGGTAATCTGCGTGTAAGCAGAATTGTTGTAACGGATAAATCCGGTATGGGCATCTACGATTCCCTCCCCCAGATGGAAGCAATTGGCAGATATGTTATGCTGCCTGAAGTTGTTGACGCTCTTAGGGGAAACGATGTATTTACATGGAAGTATAATGGTGCTACAATGCTCTCCAAAGCCGCCTGCCCTATTATGAACGGCAGCACAATTGTTGGTAGTGTTTATATCGTAGAATACGACATGCAGCAAGGCTCTGTTATGCAATACCAGCAACGTAGCACCCTCACGGTTACAATTATTCTTGAGGTGCTTTTGGTTATTTTCTCGCTTGTATTTTCCCGTGCCTACAGTCGTAGAATGCGTACATTGACCGATTCTATTGGATCTATTCGAACCGGTGATTATACAAAGAAAGTTTACGTCGGCGGAAGTGACGAATTAACTGCTTTAGGCGATGAGTTTAATGACTTGGTTGAGATTCTCCATGCTTCAGAAGAAACAAGGCGGCAGTTTGTATCGGATGCATCCCATGAACTTAAAACACCTCTTGCCTCTATAAAATTGCTTTCTGACTCCATTTTACAAAATGATTTGGATATGGAAACGGTTAGAGAGTTTGTTGGAGATATTGGTAATGAAGCAGACCGGCTGACACGCATGACACAAAAACTGCTTTCTCTAACAAAGGCAGAGGATGACAGCAGAAAAGACCACGAGATTACATGGATTGGCCCTACTATGGAAAAAGTCGCCCGTATGGTCTTTGCGATCGCAAAGGAAAAGAGCATTTGCGTAAATGTGGCTGTAGAACAGGATTGTAGTATTCTCATCATTGAAGATGATTTGTATCAAATCTTATTTAATCTGGCTGAAAACGGCATAAAATACAATCAACAAGGAGGAAGCCTTACATTAAAGCTGACTCGCGTTGAAGAAGATGCTGTATTAGAGATAACCGACACGGGAATGGGTATACCGCAAGAAGCATTAGATAGGGTTTTTGAACGCTTTTTCCGTGTGGATAAAGCGCGTTCCCGGCAGTCTGGCGGCAGCGGCTTAGGTCTTTCTATTGTTAAAACGATGGTGGAAAGAAATGACGGAACCATTTCGGTGACAAGCCAGGAAAATGTCGGTACTACATTTACTGTCACCTTCCCTGTCTTTGATATGGAGGTAGACGAACCATGAAAATTGCTGCATTAATTTTATGCCTTGTTATCGTGTTTGCTCTATTTGGCTGCACAAATAAGAGTGCATTTACTGCTCCCGCAACATTCTATTATTGTACAGAAACCATCGATCATCTAAACGGCCATGAGGTTTTTGGGAAAGAAGAACGAGAAGGCGCCTCTTATGCAAATAACCTAATAGGCTTACTCAATGAATATTTCGAGGGGCCGGAGAGTGATACTCTATATAATCCGTTCCCGGAGGGAAGCAAGATTACGGATTTAAAACGTGAAGGGAACGTGCTGACACTGCATTTAAGCGAGCAGTTTGACAGGCTTCCCCTTGAAAAACTGTCCCTTGCAATTGCATGCCTTGTTCAAACTGTATTTGAAAACACTTCTGTTCCAGTAGTACTGCTCATTCCAAATGGCACGTTTATTGACGGCAGTACCTACAAAACCTTTACAAAAGACAGTTTTCTGTTTTCTGATGAGAATACCGCCTATTCATCCCCACAGTGAGGTTCTATAATGAAATTTATTAGCTGGAATGTAAATGGCCTTCGCGCTTGCGTGCAAAAAGGCTTTCTTGATTTTTTCAAGGAATCCGATGCAGACATATTCTGTTTGCAGGAAACGAAATTGCAGGAAAATCAAATAACGCTTGACCTACCCGGGTATTTTCAATACTGGAATTATGCGCAGAAAAAAGGCTACTCCGGCACTGCCATCTTTAGTAAAATAGAGCCTATTCATGTTTTCTACGGGATAGGCATTGATGAAATGGATACAGAGGGCAGAGTAATCACACTGGAATTTGAAGAATTCTACCTAATTACCTGTTATACCCCCAATTCACAAAGAGAATTAGCGCGCCTTCCCTACCGGTTGCAGTGGGAAGAAGCATTTGCACAGTATCTTTCTAAATTAGATAGTCAGAAACCGGTAGTTCTTTGCGGTGACTTAAATGTAGCCCACAAAGAAATCGATCTTAAAAACCCTTCTTCTAATCGCCAAAGTGCAGGATTCACTGACGAAGAACGAACTGCATTTGAAAGGTTGTTGGATAGAGGCTTTACGGATACCTTCCGCTGTTTATATCCTGACCTTACGGGTGCCTATACTTGGTGGAGTTATATGTTCCAGGCAAGAAAAAACAATGCCGGTTGGCGTATTGATTATTTTATTGTTTCCAATCGATTGAAGGATAGAATTTATGAGGCTGCAATTCATTCACAGGTTTTCGGTTCAGACCACTGTCCTGTGTCTGTTGAAATTACTCTATAAATATAACCCCCAATCGTCCATCCAGTTGGCACATTCTGGCTTTATCCAATCTCTTTAAATTAGGAAATGGACTGTTTTCTTCAATTGGGATAAACGCTGAGCTGCTTTCTGCGCTTTTGGGGAGAATACAGAATTTCAGATCGTTAATCTGAATGTGTTTGATTGGTATTTTTGTATTAATTATGTATTGATTTCCTGCTCTTATGCATGTGCCTAAATTGATATCGTTTCCTTTCGTTTGTAAGTGAATTGTACAGATCGCATCTGTTGGTATATTGCATTTACAGAGTATTCTATAGTAAAGGCCCTGAATTTCCACGGTGGCATTACCCCATTCCCTACTCCCATAATATATAGGAAACATAACAGCACCTCCATACTGCATTTTATGCAATATAGAGGTGCTGCATTCATATAAGCCGTCCGCCATCCAGCCCAAAGCTGACTAAAATTGCATCGTCAACCAGAGCCATTGTGCCGTCATCCAATTTTCCCATATGCTCACGCAGTCTGCGCTTATCAATAGTGCGTACTTGTTCGAGCAAGATAATTGAATCCTTACTAAGCCCCACACTGCCACCAGTGATATTGATATGTGTGGGAAGACGGGCTTTTCCTGTTTGACTGGTTATCGCAGCTGCAATAACAGTGGGAGAATGCTTGTTGCCGGTATCGTTTTGAATGATTAAAACAGGGCGTGTTCCACCTTGCTCACTACCGACTACCGGTGAAAGGTCCGCATAGAATATATCTCCCCGTCTGACTGTCCCTTCCATTCTTTCACACTCCGAAGAAAACATTGCTCACGCTACAACTGCTTCTATGTAACGCGGTGCAAATAGTATTCCACGCACATAGAGTTTTATACGATGCGTATAGCAATGTATTCTATGGTGAAAACGACGGTTTGTTACAGATAAGTAAAGGAGTTAATGTGTATTGACAGAATTCGTCTTCCTTTCCAAATTAGCTCAGAATATATAGGTCTATCTTGCACATCAAACTGTGTGTTCATTAAGATGGCATCCTCATCATACGTATCTGCAACGGTTAATGACATCTTCCCGCTCTCGACATCACACGTTCTTATATATCCACTTCTCAGGGCTGTTATCAGCAGCCAGGGCGCACTAAGTGGTGTTGGCAAATCTTCTGATAAAAGGGGAAATGCCAACACGCTATCATCAAATTTTATGTTGCCACCGGTATTTGAAATAGTTCCCGTAATTCCTGCAATTGATTCCGGCTTAGCAACCGTGAAGACTACATTTCCTTTATTGTCTGCATCACAGTCAAGTGAAAATTGATAAAGGATATCGCCATAATCGGCTGTTATAGTGCAATCAAAATGGCATTCGCTTTGATCCAATAGCTTTTGTCGAAATGCAAGTGCCCGATCCATATTCTCCTGCGATTTGCCGCAACCTGCAAGCAAAAATATGAATATAATTAGCAACGAAAAACGTTTCATATCATCACTCCTGCCCTACCATTTATTACATAACAATTTATGTTGTCAAAAATGAAATATGTTTGCATAGTCTATATTCTGAAAATCTTTAAATTTCTAACAATTCAACAAATAATACTTGCAAAAAGCAAGAAACCGTGTTATGATTTTGGCAATATGTAAAGGCTATGAACGAGCTGTCTTATATGGTTACCATCCTTAACAGCGAATGCGGGATAGTGTAAGCCGCTTGGATGTCATATAGGGCTTTCTCTCGGGAGCTGCAACTTGAACTATAGTAGAGTGTGCCGGGTGACTGCGTTAAAAGTCTCAGGTGTGTTTGCACCGATAAGTGCGCCGTACGGCGAATCGTGGGTGGTACCGCGGAGGAAATCCTTCGTCCCTTTATGGATGGGGATTATTTTTTTGTAATTTTTTACCAAGAGGTGTATGAAATGAAAGCAAAATTAGAGCAAATTAAAGCACAGGCCCTTACGGATCTGGAGCAGGCAGAGTCCCTTGCCGTTCTTGAGGATCTTCGCGTTCGTCTTTTAGGTAAAAAGGGTGAACTTACTGCCGTCCTAAAAATGATGGGTGGTCTTTCAGCAGAAGAACGCCCCGTTATGGGTCAACTTGCCAACAGCGTCCGGGCTGCAATTGAAGAAAAACTGGAACTACGGAAGAAGGAGCTGAATGCTGCCGCTTTGGAGGCAAAATTGGCTGCTGAGTCTATTGATGTTACCATTCCCGGCACAGAAGTGCTTATGGGCCATGAGCATCCAATGAATCAGGTACTTCAGGAAATTAAAGATTTGTTTGTAGGGATGGGCTATCAAATTGTTGACGGTCCGGAAGTTGAGTATGCTGATTACAACTTTACTCGTTTGAATATCGAGGAAGGCCATCCGTCCCGTGACCGCTCCGATACATTCTATTTCACCGATGATGACAGCATTCTTCTGCGTACACAAACCAGCCCGATGCAAATTCGCGTAATGGAAAACACAAAGCCCCCCATTTGCATTCTTGCTCCCGGCCGTGTTTACAGAAAAGACGAAGCAGATGCCACCCACTCCCCTATGTTCCATCAGATTGAAGGTCTTGTTATAGATGAACATATTACAATGGGTGATCTAAAGGGCGCACTTGTAAACCTAATGAAGAAACTTTACGGAGACGATGCAGTAATGCGTTTCCGTCCCCATCACTTCCCCTTTACAGAGCCAAGCTGCGAAATGGATATGCAGTGTCACAAGTGTCACGGCACCGGCGAAGTCGACGGCGCAACCTGTTCTACCTGTCACGGCGAAGGCTGGATTGAGCTTTTGGGTGCAGGTATGGTGCACCCTGCGGTTTTGGAAGGGTGTGGCATTGATCCCGAGAAATATTCCGGTTTTGCATTTGGTATGGGCTTGGAGCGTATGGCAATGCGACGCCGTAGAATTAATGACCTGCGTCTAATTTTTGACAATGACGTTCGGTTCCTGGGTCAGTTCTAAGGAGGTATTTCAATGAAATTAAACAGAAAATGGCTGCATGAGGAATTTGTGGACCTCTCCTCTGTCAGCGATAAAGAATATGTTGAAAAGCTGACTATCTTCGGTCAAAAGGTTGAAACCTACGAAAGAATGGACAGTGAAATTAAAAATGTTGTTGTTGGTAAGGTCCTTTCTATCGTCCGCCATGAAAACTCTGACCATATGTGGGTCTGCCAGGTTGATGTGGGTCAGAGCGAGCCCGTGCAAATTGTTACCGGAGCGCAGAATGTAAAGGTGGGCGATCTTGTCCCTGCTGCACTGCACAATTCTTATCTGCCTGGTGGCATCCATATCACAAAGGGCAAACTGCGCGGTGAAGTTTCCAATGGCATGCTGTGCAGTCTGAAGGAACTGAACCTAACATTGGGTGATTTCCCATACGCCATTGAAGACGGCATTTGGATCATTGAAGAAGTTTGCAATCCCGGTGACGACATTAATTGTGTTATAGGTAATGACGATACAATTGTTGATTTTGAAATTACAAACAATCGCCCCGACTGCTATTCCATCATTGGTCTTGCAAGAGAGTCTGCAGCAGCATTTGGCCTTCCTATGAAGCACCACGAGCCCACTGTAAAGGGCAGTAATGCCGGTTCTATGTATGAACTTCTGGATGTGGAAGTTCCTGCAGAAGAGCTGTGCAACCGCTACAGCGCCCGTATGGTGGCAAATGTTAAAATTGGTCCTTCTCCTAAGTGGATGCGTCAAAGACTTCGTGCAAACGGTGTGCGTCCTATTAATAACATTGTGGACATCACTAACTATGTAATGCTGGAATATGGCCAGCCTATGCACGCTTTTGATTACCGCTATGTATCCTCCGGAAAAATCATTGTGCGCCAGGCTGAAGAAGGTGAAACCCTTACAACCTTAGATGGTAATGTGAGAGACCTGAAGCCGGGTATGCTGGTCATTGCCGACGAAACCAAACCAATTGGTCTTGCAGGTATTATGGGCGGTGAAAATTCCGAAATTTTGCCCGATACTACCACAGTTGTATTTGAATCTGCGAATTTTAATGGCACTTCAATTCGGCAGACTGCATTGGCATTGGGCATGCGTACTGAGTCTTCCGGTAAATTTGAGAAAAACCTCGATCCCATGATGACCGTTCCTGCGGTACAGAGAGCCTGCGAGCTGGTAGAACTGCTTGCCTGTGGTGATGTGATGGATGGCATTTTGGATATTGTGAACTATGTCCCTCAGCCTAAGACCGTAAAATTGGAGCCTGAAAAGATTAACGCCCTCCTTGGCACGGATATCGACAAGGAAACAATGATTTCTTATCTGAACAGACTGGAAATCCCTGTGGAAGGCGATGACATTCTCGTCCCCTCTTTCCGTCCCGACCTGAACTTGATGGCAGATATCGCAGAAGAAGTAGGTCGTAGTTTTGGCTATAACGAAATTCCTATTACTGAGTTTAAGAATTCTACCCAGGGTGGATATAGCCCCATTATGAAACTGGAGAGTAAAGCAGGCCGTGTTTGCCGTTCCCTTGGGTACAGTGAGATTATCACTTATTCCTTTGTCTCCCCTGCTATCTTTGACCAGATCCGCCTTCCTAAGGACAGCATTCTCCGTAACACTTTGAAAATTCAAAACCCCTTAGGTGAGGATACCTCTATTATGCGTACCACTGCGCTGCCTTCTATGCTGGATATTCTGTCCCGCAACAGCGCATACCATAACAAAGTGGCTAAGCTCTATGAACTTGCGAAAATTTATCTCCCCAAGGAAACAGGGCTTCCTGCTGAACCAAAGATTTTGGTTCTCGGCACATATGGTGCAGGAGAGACATTCTTCACACTTAAGGGTGAACTTGAGGCAATCTTCAATGGGCTTCGTATTCAAAAGGCAACCTATACTGCTGTAACCGATAACCCCAGCTATCATCCCGGCCGCTGCGCCAAGGTTACCATTTCCGGCGTAGATGTGGGTTATCTGGGGCAGGTGCATCCTTTGGTCGCTGCCAATTATGATATGGAAATGGAAGTATACTGCGCAGAAATTGACTTTGAAAAATTATTTGCGCTGCAGCTGCCTGAGCCTACCTATACGCCCCTTCCCAAGTATCCTGCTGTTACCCGTGATATTGCAATTGTTTGCGATGAAGCTACTACTGTTGGCCAGGCACAGGAAGTTATCACTAAGGCTGGCGGCAAACTTCTGCGAGATGTTCGTCTGTTTGATATCTATAGAGGCGCAAATCTGGGCGATGGCAAAAAAAGCCTTGCTTTCTCTCTGACCTTACGCGCTGATGACCGCACTTTAACCGATGAAGATTCCGAAAGCACAATTGGTAGAATTTTAGCCGCCTTGAAAGATACTCTGGGTGCTGCACTGCGCTAATTGGAAAATTTTCAAAAAACACTTTACACAATTTAAGAAATAGGATATAATAATCCCACAATTCGGAAGGAGGTCGTTTTCATGACGGACAATAATAGTAATACCATCAAATTCAAAGTACCCTGTGACGAGACAGAGAATATGCGCCAAATTCTCCGCTGTGTTTTCGACGCTCTGAACGAGAAAGGTTATAATCCCATCAATCAGATTGTGGGTTATCTGCTTACAGAAGATCCCACATATATCACAAATTACAACAATGCCCGCAGCATTATTTGTAAAATTGATCGTGATGAGCTGATGAAAGCTCTGGTACAGAACTATTTGTTTAAGTGTTAAGAAATTCGTCGGGAGGCACTGCCTCCCGACACATTTACAGGAGGATATTATGGCTGAGGTTTTAACATATAAAGGACATCCGCTGATGCGGAAGGATAATCTAATTTACTATGGTTCTATGGCGGATTCCCATATTGTGATGCTGCAGATCCTGGAAACAAAAAAGGTGGGCGATGTAGACATTGCCACAAAAGTTTCCGTCCAGTTACAACTGACTGACCCTACAGCAAAAAGCCGTGACAGAGTAGTAAAAAAGAGCGAAAAGGCTGGCCTTTACACTGCATTGGATTTTGGCTGTGTTTGGCTTGAAAGAGCTCTTGCAGGCAAATAATTCACCCACCCAATGGATTTGTTCCATTGGGTGGTTTTTTATTATATTTTTCTGCAAGAAATGCATACTAAGGCAAAAGGAGGTAGAATAATGAACAATCAAAAGGTAGGAAAACATAGCTTTCGGTTGAACTCGCCTCCGGTAATCCGTGCCTGGGCGAGTGTTGCAGGAAAAAAAGAAGCAATGGGTCCACTTGGAACAACCTTTGATATCACCTGTGAAGACTCCTACTTTGGTCAGAGAACCTGGGAACAAGCTGAAAAAAGAATGCAGCAACTTGCATTGCAAACATTAGCAAAGAAAGCATGCATAAATCAAAAAGAATTTCAACTTGTATTTTCCGGAGATTTGCTAAATCAATGTATTGGTTCTTCCTTCCCTCTGAGGAATACGGACATTCCACACATTGGACTATACGGTGCTTGCTCTACAATGGCAGAGAGTATTATGATGGCCTCAATGGCCGTAAGCGGCGGTTTTACGGATAATACAGTTGCAATGACATCTTCCCATTTTGCGTCCTCTGAAAGACAGTATCGCTTTCCTCTGGGGTATGGTGGTCAACGAACACCGACGGCACAATGGACAGTAACCGGCTCGGGTGCAGTACTTGTTTGTCAAAACGGTGATGGTCCTAAGATTACAGGATGCACGATTGGTACAATTACGGATCTCGGCATTAAGGATGCAAATAATATGGGGGCGGCAATGGCCCCTGCCGCGATGCAAACGATCAAAACACATTTCGAAGATTTTGATACTGATCCAGAGGATTATGACCTTATCGTAACTGGCGATTTAGGGCAGTTAGGTAAAGAAGTATTGGTATCATTATTGGAAAAAGAGGGTGTTTGTGCCGGAAGCAGGATTGCAGACTGCGGTTGCCTTGTTTTTGACAACACGATTCAGGATGTACACGCCGGCGGATCCGGCTGCGGCTGCAGTGCCATAACACTATGCGGATATCTTCTGAATAAACTGCGTATTGGAAGTATGAAAAAGATACTGTTCTGTGGAACAGGCGCCTTGCTATCCCCTACCTCAGTTCAGCAAGGTCTGCCAATTCCCGGTGTTTGTCATGCTGTTGTAATCATGGGGGGAAAGTAATGGAATACTTGTATGCTTTCTTAGTCGGCGGTCTTTTTTGTGTGTTCGGCCAGATTTTGATTGATAAAACAAAATTAACACCAGCAAGAATTTTGGTAAGTTATGTGGTAATCGGTGTATTTTTAGGCGGAATTGGCGTATACAAACCGTTAGTGGACTTTGCAGGGGCCGGAGCAACCGTCCCTTTGACGGGATTTGGATATTCCTTAGCAAAAGGCGTAAAAGATGCAATCGATGAAAATGGATTTATTGGAATTATTACTGGAGGACTAAAGGCTACTGCCGGTGGAATTGCAGTGGCAGTATTTGTAGGGCTTATCGTCAGTTTCCTGTTTAGGGCAAAGGATAAATCCTGAATTGTGGGGCATTCTATTTTGGGGATAACCCATAAAATTTGGAGGTAGAAATATGAACAACCAAAACAGAAATCAGAACCAGAACAACAACCAGAATTACAACCGCTATCAGAACAATAACCAGAATAACAACCAGAACAACAATCAGAACAACAATCAGAACAACAACCAGAACAACAATCAGAACAAGAACAGCCGCTAAAAAATACCGCCGAAAGGAATCCCTTTCGGCGGTATTTTTTTACTTAACTTCAACATATTCCCCAGTGCGGAAAAAATACAAAAAGGAATGTTTAACAGGCATGCAGTAAATTTGCTCAAGAGCATTGCTATAGGCTCGTACCTGAGAAAAATATTCGTTTGCTACACTGTGCAACGTATCTTTACTAATACGGTCTGTCTTAAAATCAACGACTGTTATTCCATCCTCTTCCAAAATGGCCAAGTCAACCACACCTTGCAGCATAATCTTATCATCTGTTGCATCATCAAAATATACCGTTGCATCTTGCATTACAGTAAATTTGAATTCTCGTAAAACAGGAGATTTCAGGGCTTGTTGACCAATATCTGTATGGAAAAAGGCTACTATGCTTCCAATGTCTACCGCATCGGCCTGCTCTCGGGATAGGAATTGCTCAGCGACCAAGCGATCCATCTCTGTCTGCACACCTTCATAGGATGTACACGACTCGTAGCGAACGAACTGCATTGCTGCATGCAAGGCTGTACCATAAGCTATTCCTGCTTCATCAGTCTGAACAGGTCTTCTCCAATGCACAGGCGTTTGCAAAGGTTTTTCGGTATTCTGCGCCACCTCTTCGTCAAGTTGCCGTCCTTTCAATGCTGTTGCAGTCAACTTGGAAGGAATAGTGGTTGCGCTTCTATAAGGGTAAGTAAATGCAAGAGATTGGGCAATCTTATCAACTGCATCTTCAGGTAGCTTATCCTTTGCCTTTTCACTAGCACCCTCCATTGCAAGAATTGTACCGCCATCGACCACTTCAACGCGCCAGGGCAGTTCGCTGACGGACCTGCATTGCGGGTAACCGCCTAACTGGAATAACGCGCCACATTCACTGCGGTGAAGGGCCGCATAAAGAATCCAATCCCCGGGGCAACTTGCATCGGTTGTGAGTAGAAGAGGGTCAGAGTGATCCATTCTGCTCACTATATCCGCAATTTGCTTTTCCAAATTACTGACTGCATATGTCATAATCAGCCTGTCTCTTGCGCGGGTCATGGCCACATAGAGCACCAGCATCTCCTGACTGAGATTATCAGATAGAATGCGTTTGGATATTGCCTTCTTTGCAATAGTGGGAAAACGTATGCGTTTTGCCTTATTGACAAATGAAAGGCCAAGGCCTAAATGTTTATGTCTAAGTAGCTGTTCATATGCATCAGTGGTATTAAAGGCGCGGGAAAGGCCGCAAAGGAACACAACGGGGTATTCCAGACCCTTCGATTTGTGAACACTGAGAATTTCTACTGAGCCGCTGGGTTTTGCACCATCGTTTGCGGAAATACCCTTCGATTCCAAGGCATCCAAGTATTCCAAAAGTTGGTCCAATGTGCGGTGACCAGTGGATTCGTAGGAAGAAAGAAGTTTGCAAAATGTTTGTAAATTCTCTATTCTTTCAAAACCAAATTGATCGGCAGCAAAGACATTGTCAAAATGACATACTCTGAAAATTTCTAAAACCAATTCGGACAGTAAATGCATTCTAGAAAACTGGCGAAGATGATTTAGCTTTTCAACAAACCCTTTCGCCTTTGGACTTTCAGAAGCGCAAAGAGAATCAAACACACTAATATTTCGATTTCCAGATCGAATGTCAGCTAATTCTGCAGCGCTAAAGGAAAATACACGACTTGTAAGAACCGCAAGCAGAGAAATATCCAGTTGCGGGTTGCTTATCGCTTGAAGAAAGGAACGTAAAGTGGCCACTTCTTCTTCAAGTAACAAATTTGCACCTTTGCCAATGTAGGCAGGAATGCCACAGTTATGCAGTGCCGAAACAAACTCCATCCCCACACTGCCAGGAGAACGAAGAATAATAGCGATGTCATCCAGCGTAATTGGCCTCTTATCCTCGTTCTCAGTAATATAATGGGTGCCGTCCGTTAACTCCAATATTTTGTTTGCCACAAATGTTGCTTCTTCTTGATAAGTGTCTTGGGCAACATCAATAGCATAAAGTTCTACTTCCGGTTCGCCACAATCTATTGTCTTCCTGCCTGCATAAAGCCATTCCTGATCTGTGTATGCAATTCCGCCTACATCCGGTGACATACAATGATTGCACACATAATTAACGGCTTCAATCACACCGTTGGAGGAGCGAAAGTTTTTGCTTAAGACAACCTTTCTGCCCTCCCCTTCGTTTGCATTCTGTGCATCGGGAAATGCTAAAAATTTTTCCAAGAATATTTCAGGGTCTGCAAGGCGGAACTGATAGATGGACTGCTTAACGTCGCCTACCATAAAGCAGTTATGCTTTTGATTGGTCAGACTTTGAAAAATTCCATCCTGGACTTCGTTTGAATCCTGGAATTCATCTACCATAATCTCACGGAATCGGCAGGATAGTTCATTAGCAAGAGATGATGGTCCACTATGGGATTTACCAGACAAAAGATCCAATGTTCTGTGTTCCAAGTCGGAATAATCCATAATCCGCAGCTGCAGTTTCTTCCTGGAAAAGGCATCTGCAAAGACTTCTACCAAATGAATAAGGCCCCTGGCTGCAGGCAGAACAACAGATAGCTGTTCAAGTAATTCAGCGCTCGTTTGTTTAAAGCGTTCCAACCTTGTCAATACGCCAGACTTAAACGCAGCCCGAATGGACTTCATCTGTTCTTGGATTGTAGGATCTTCAAACTTTTTGGAGAAGGTTAGCCGATCAAAAGTGTGTTCTTTTGCGGAAACAACCTCATCCCATGTTTTGCACTCTTTCAATCTACAAAGCCAAGCAATATCGGCTTCAAAAACAGCAACTGGTTTTTCAGAACCTGAAACAAATCTTGCCTGCTCGACACACCTTTTCATAGCATCTAATTGTAGCGACAGATGTTCTTGCAGATCATCAAAAAGGTATTGCCCCCAAATTGTCTGAAGGCAATCGGTTTTATCGGAAACATTCAGTTTGTCAAGGCAACCTTTTAGCCATATGTTGGGTTCTTTGTGACAAATTGCACTATCGTAAAGGTCCAGAACAATCTTAGCAAGATTATCATCTCCCCTTCCCATCTCCTGACTGTCAATGAACATTTGAAAATCTTCATCCATGACATCAGAATTATAGGCATCCTCCAACACACGCTCCAGAACCTGCTGGCGTAAAATCAGGCTTTCCTCTTCCTCGGCTATACGGAAGTCCCCCGGGATGTCCAACCGATAGGCATGCTCTTTAAGCAAATCTGCGCAGAAAGAGTGCACGGTAGAGATCTTTGCAAGATATAGTCGCTGAAGCTGATTGCGCAGTCGTTTGTTTTCCGGATTTGCAGCGATGCGTTCATTCAATTCATCTGCAATTTTGCTGCGCAGTTCAGATGCTGCGGCTCTGGTATAAGTAATAATCAGAAAGTCATCAATATTAGCCGGATTTTCGCTATCCGTCAAATATAGCATTAGTCTTTCCACAAGAACTTTCGTCTTACCGGAGCCGGCAGCGGCTGATACAAGAAGGCTACCGCCCCGGTTCTTTGCTGCTAATGCTTGCTGCTCAGTTAGCCCCATTGCGGTTTACCTCCTTTTCAACATCTTCCCAAAACCGTTCTGCCTTCACTGCTTCATAATTGCGCACACCGGAAATCTCTCTTTGTGCGCAAATGCTGGTAAATGGGCAATATACGCATGCGCCTGTATTTCTGCCACGCATATACGGATTGGGTTCTACATTACCGTCTGCCAAATCATCTAAAAGCGCAGAAAGGAAGAGACTGATGTACTTCTTTAGGTTCTGCAGTTGTGCTTTATCTGCCACATCACCAACGATATCCCCATTCTTACTCTGCTTACAGGGCAGTCGGCGGAAAGGCACTTCAGGTTCCATAGCCAAAAGCACATCATTGTCATTGAGAATAAGACCATTCCGCTTCCAGGCAGAAATACGGGCATCCTTCGCTTCTTCCTCGGAAATGTCTTCTTTGGCGGAAATGATCGGCGCTTTTGCAGAAAAATACTGAACGCCTGCCGGTTCACGGTTGGACCCCAGGATTTGCTCGCCCTGCTCCTCTAATGCAAACAAATACAGAAGCATCTGCAGTCCTATGCCGTTAAAAACTTCACAGTAGTCGAACTTTTTGCCCCCGGTCTTGTAATCGACAACACGATAATAGGTCTTGCCATTTTGATTCCAGGCATCTACCCGGTCTACGCGGCCACCCAATTCGGCATCCATTGATTTGCCATGAATGCGAACTGCTTGCATAGGTCCATCGTAGCCAAATCCCAATTCCACATCAACAGGTTCAAATGAACTGGCTGTCAATTCTTCATATAACTCTTCAAGAATATAGGAAATTTGCGAGCTGTTACGATCAAACAAATATCCAATTCTTTTTGAGTCTAACTGGTTAAAATGGGTGGATGCATAGTCTTGGGCGGCAACTTTTGCAATATCTGCAACTGTTTCAAAGGAAACTGAACGGAAGCCGCCAAGTGCAATTACCTTACGGACAACTTCTTCAAGCACATTGTGTACAAATGTGCCGTATTCCAATGGGTCAATGGTTGCAACCTTGCGTTCCTTTGCCCGAAGGCCGTATTCAAGGAAGTATGCAAGACGGCACTTGGCAAGTTTATCAATTTGACTTGCGGACCAGTGAAGAGTTTGCCCATAGAGATTGACGACATTTTCTGTAGTTAACTTCCCAAAGGAGCGTTCCTGTCCGTTCAAAATCTCCTCATAGGCATCCCCTAAGCCAAGGCTATTTGCTTCCTTTTTTGCTTGTAAACGGGCAAAATAAGCGCCTGCTTCCATCGAATTTGTCCGCGCGCCACCGTAAAGTGAAGGTATGGGTGAAAGACCACCAGACATTAAGGCCAGACGTTTAAAAACAAAGGAGGCCTGTCCACCAGGACAAGACACCACAATACTCTTTTTGGTGCCACAGAATGATGCTAAAATTTCAGAGAAAGAGACCTGCAATCCATCTAATGCACCTCCACTCAGAGGCACACCTAACCCTCTGAGGGCCGTTCTTTCCTGGTCGCTTAAAACACCGGAAGATTGAGCGTACTTGGGAAGGCTGCCTTCTTCAGCGCCTAACAAAATTAGATGGTCGGACTCTTGACAGCGCATAGTTGAAATGTCACCTACAGAAACAGCATCGAGGGTAGAAGGAATTGTTCCCACGCTATACTGGCTAAGGAGAAGCTTTAAGAGGCGAACAAAGGTATCCTTCTCCCAGGCCGTACTGCCCAGCATATCTTCAAGCTGCTTAAATGCATTCAAGAGGATTTCCCAGAGCTGGTTCAAAATCTGGCAGCTGCGCAGCTGTCCTTCCTTTGCCATGCGATACGCAAGACGCTCCAGCCGGTCAGCCATATGGATTTCTTCTAAAAAGCGATATACACCCTGAATCATATCCTGAACACAAAGGGCGTTATTGACAGCTTCATAAAGATGCTTTAGAGGCGTAATAAATGTAACGCGAATCGTGTTCAAGCGCGAAAGGTCTTTATCTGTATGTGTTGTCCAATTTGCAGATAGACCATTAGGATGTTTATTCCAATCCGATAGCCACTGTTTGCCTGTGATTGACCAAATATACACGTAATTCTCAATACGGTCGCAATCCGCAAGGGATACGGGAGAAAGCGCTGATTTCAGGTAAGTAAGAACATCCTTCTGTTCAAAGCCACTAATAACAGCGTCCAATGCAGACAAAACTGTGTGTACAACGGATTGGCTTAAAATGTCATCCTTACCGGACAAATAAACAGGAATATTGCAGCGACGAAATGTAAATTCTATGCCTGATTTGTAGTTGCCAAGGTCGGGGCAAACAAGACGAATATCTCTAAACCGGGCGCCACTCTCAATTAAATCCAAAACCCTATCCGCCGCCAAAAGGCACTCTTCGTGTATCGACTGGGGCATATAGGTTTTTACACATGAACTAATGGAGGTAGGCCCCTGCAAAACATTCTGCCACACACTGTTTGTTGGCGCGTCCATAGGCTCAATATGGACAATTTCAAAAGGAATATTATAACGCTTTGCAATCTGCAAAATGCTGTGGGCGGTCTGTCCAGCCTTCTCAAAGGCAATGTTATCAGTTGCAGGCAAATCGCAATGAATGCTGATTGTTACGCAGGGACTATTGCATAGTAAATGGGTTAGGATTTTCATATGTTGTTCTGTAAAATCCGGAAAACCATCAACATAAAAAGTGTTATCATGCGTAAAATTACTATCGCACAATTCGCTGTAAAGCCAATCTATTTGGTCCCTGGGATCACGCCGTCCCTGGCAGGTAATGCTATTATAGGTTTCATAGAGCAATGAAAGTTCTTCCAGTTTTTGCGCAAAACTTCCTTCTGCTTGGGAAGATGCAGCCATAAGGTCACCAGGCTGAATACAGCAGCGCTTAAATTCGTCTATTGCATCCAGCATTCCGAGGAGAAATTCGGGCTTAGTTTCCACTGCCGCATATGCCTTCAATTTACTGTGTAATTGCTTTGCGGCACTAGCCATCGCAACCAGTCGACCGCCATCATCCAGACAGGCAGGTGCGCCGTGACCGACAGATTCTGCAACACGATTTGCAAGTCTTGTAAAAGAAAGAACTTGCGCAAATCGGCTTGCGCTGTTGCCGGCATAAATGCAAAGATTGCGTTCAGTTTCAAAACTAATAAGTTCCGGTACAATCAAAATTTGATTGCCTTGTTGCCTTGCTACACAGCCGGCAATCCGTTTCATAATTTCACGACTGTTTGCTTTCCAGTCCGTTCCCATAATTAGCGTAAGCAAGAATTCCACCTCCTAACAAAGAGTGTACAACTGAATGCGAGTAATAAACTGTACCAATTAGCATTACACAGGTTTACAAATATAAACCTGAGGATAGTTCTCTTTGAGCATATTGCAAATTACGGCAGCGTACTCAAAACTATCTGTAATTGCGTAGACAGCAGAGCCCGAGCCGGTCATTTGATAGGCTACGGCGCCATAACTGTTAAAAATTGATTTAATGTAATTCAGTTCCATGTGCTCTTTGGTTACGACAGGATCAAATACATTGAAGATATTTTCTGCAACCTTTCCAAGATCGCCAGCATACAGAGCAGACTCCATCGCCCGATTATCAGGATGTTTTGCAATTACATTGCGGTCCAGTTCATGATATAGTTCCGCAGTAGAGCAAGAAAAATCAGGTTTACATACTACTATAAAACAATCTGGCATATCCGGCAGTTTGCGTAAGCGCTCTCCCCTACCTTCCACCATTGCGGTTCCACCTAACACGCAGAAAGGCACATCGCTTCCAATCTGCGCACCAAGCTCAGCAAGAGCAAGGATGGAAAACGGTGCTTCATAGTGACGATTTAGCGCTCTGAGAACGGCAGCCGCATCGGCACTTCCACCACCCATGCCGGCTTGGCAGGGAATTCTCTTAGTGATACGAATTTCCAAACCATCTGGATCTTTCTTTATGGTTTCAAAAAACAATTCTGCTGCCTTCCAAGCAAGGTTTCCTTCATCTTGAGGAATGTCATCCTTGTCGCAAAGCAGCGACCAGGGCTTTCCGGTTCCAATATCTATTTCAATATCATCACGGATAGAAACTGTCTGCATAACACTTCGCAAATTGTGGTATCCGTCGTCCCGCTTATCCAGTATATCCAGTGTTAAATTGATCTTGGCAAAAGCAAATTCCTGTAATGTAGTCATTTCTATTCGCTCCCCTTTTTTCTTTTTATTATAGCGGAATATAAATAGATTTGCAATGATTCATTTATGTATAGTTCCTACAAAAATGGGAATGATATGCACAACCAAGAAATCAATCGGAGGTGTATATACTTGGATACGATCGCATTACTTCTTTCTATTATCGGCTCTTTGAACTGGGGCCTCGTTGGCATTTTTCAATTTGACCTGGTTGCATGGTTATTTGGCGGTCAGGATGCTCTGCTCAGTCGCATTGTTTATACCCTTGTTGGCCTTGCCGGCCTGTGGTGTATTACCATGCTTTTCAGAAGAAATCGAGCCAAGTTCGGTGCAGAAAAATAAGAAACGGCGGCATCACAGATGCCGCCTGATTTCTATTTACTTACGCGAATCTTACAAGTATAGGTAACATTTTCGTGTTCTGTTTTAACTGTAATATAGTCATTATAAAGGGGCTTCAGAGCCTTAATCTTGCCACCGTCAGTGCTTACATAGTCGTTCTCCTTGCACGTCCAATTAACATCAATCAGGTTTCCGGAACTACTCTTGAGGTATAGTGTAAATTCATCGCCGGCTTTGACGGTAATATCATCTTTATAATAAAGAGGACCAAATGATGCATAAATCTCATAAGACACATTCCCACTATTACCATTGCCATCTTCTGTAATGCCGCCTGCATTGCCAGAAGGTTCAATATCGCAGAGAATCTCGCAGGTTACAGACTGATCAAAATAGGTTGCTGTAATCGTTGCTGGACCGGAAGCATTGGCTGTTACAACACCATTACTTACAGATGCAATATATTCATTACTGCTTGTCCAGGTAATCTGCTCAACAGGAATAGGACCGTCATAGATGAGTTTTGTCTCACCGCCAGTTGTGAAGGTTACTGTAGTTGCATTCAGCACGAGTTCTACATCCAATGCCCCGTTACCCACCACTATCTCACAGATTTCTGTAACATTTCCACAAGAGATAATAATATTGGTTGTGCCATTCTGCACAGCCGTTACTTTGCCACTGCTATCAACCGTAGCAATTTCATCGTTTTCAGAATAATAGAGAATTGTATCTGTAGAAGCAGTAGGGATTTTACGGCAATCAATAAGTGCAACGTCCCCAACCTGCGCAAGAGTATACTGCTTATTTACAATCGTGAGGGCTTCGCAAGGCACGTACGGTGGTGGGGTCGGGTCTGTGGGTGCAGGCGTAGCAGCAGGTTCCCAAGGACTAAGTCCGAGACCACTAAGTACACCTGTTGCCCAAAGAATTGCAGCAAGAGCAACAACACCAACAAGGATAATCACAATTATTAAAAGTGCGGGGCTCTTTTTGTTACCCTCATCACTCTTCTGAACCTTCTTCTCGGCGGCGGTGCGCTTCTTAACATTCGACTTGGAAAACCTGCCACCCTTCACATAGGTATAGCCGCTGCTTTCTGTATCGCTCTCAGGAACAGACTGGGACTGCGCAGGACGAACACAACCACAAATAGGGCACTGTGTTGCTGTATCAGCATAGGATGTTCCACAAATGTCACAAATAATTTTGCTCATAAACAGCCTCCATTCCGGTGCCAAACAATAGCACCTTTAATTTGACAGTATTATAGCATTTCTTGATGAATAAAACAACTACAAACCTGTTGCTTTTTTTGTAAATTTATTTTATCATATATATTAATAAGACAAGGAGGCGATTTCATGTCTGCACCCAGACTCATTTCCCCATTATTAGACAATTTCGTTATGGGCGAGCCGATTTATGATCAGGAAGGTATCCGCATTCTGCCCGCAATGAAGCAGGATAAGGAAGAGAAATATATCGTAAAAATCATTTCTATTCCTGCTAATCAGTCCCAAGTGGATGCTCTTCTCATTACCGGGGCCTATAAGGATGCCGATGCCGTTAATGGTTACTTTGCAGAACGGGCTAATGGCGTTGTCAGCGAAGCCGGAGTTTTATCAAAACTAACAAACTCCGGTGGGTTTGATGGATTTGAGAATATGCAAGTCGTGCCTATGGATGATGGAAACGGCTATGACGTATATTTGCTTGCCCCCTACCGCCCCACTTGGGACAGGGTATCCCAGCAAAAGGCAATTACCCAATTAGATGGATATAATTTAGCCCTGGATCTTTGCGCAGCTTTATCTGTTGCACGGAGAAACGGTTACTTATATGCTAACCTTAAGCCTGAAACTGTAAGCGTTACCGCTTCCGGCAGTTACCACATCAGTGATTTGGGTCTTATTGACCTTACCTATTTGCAGTACAGCAGCCTTCCTACAGGCTACTTTAGCAGATATACTGCTCCCGAGATTTCTGATGCCTATTCTTCCCTGAATAGTACTCTGGATGTATATGCATTAGGTATGATGCTTTATGAAATATTCAATGACGGATTGCCTTTTGATGGTGTTCGTGCTTCTGCCACTGAATATGCAGCTCCCGCCTATGCTGAAGAAGAGTTTGGTCAAATCATCTTAAAGGCCATTCATCCTGAGCCTGCAGAGCGCTGGCAGTCCCCCACCGAAATGGGGCAAGCTATTGTTAGTTTGATGCAGCGTAAAGGCGTCAGTGATGCACCTATCGTGCCGGTAGTAGAAGAGCCTGAAGTGGAAGAGCAAACTGATGCGCCGGTTTTAGAAGAAGCCGAAGCTGCAGATGCGATTGTTTCCGAAATCGTAACTGAAGTCATCGAGGATGAAAACGCAGAGGAAGAAATCGTGGAAGATAATCCTGCCGAGGATGAAACATCCACCCCTGCCGTTGATGACGATAGCACTGAACTGACAAATGCGGAAGAAGAAGCCCTATCTAATTCTGTGGATCTTGAGACAGAACAGGAAATTGCCGATGAAGAACAGTCGCCCACTCCTGTTGAAGCAGAGGCTGTGGCAGATGATGCCACTACTGAGAGCACGGAAAACATCCTTGAAAAAGCTGACGAATTACTTGAAGACTTGGGTGTAATTTCGGAAGAAACTTCTGAGGATGAAACATATGAGCAGCTTGCTATTAAGGAATCTGCTGAAGAAGAGCAAATCATAGACGGTCAGGTCGATGGTGCGCAATACCAGCCTATTGATGAACCGGAAGAAGAGACTAAGCCCAAGAGATCCGGCAAGCACAAAGCGCTAATCATCTGCTCTGCAGTATTAATTGCACTGTTGCTCATTGGTGGTTTATTCTTCTATCGCCATATTTATTTGCAGGAAGTTGATTCACTCTTTGTAACAGGTGAAGCGGATACTGTAACTGTAACAGTAACTACTGATATTGACAGCAGCAAACTCACTGTCATTTGTGCAGATGACAATGGCAACACCTATGAAGAAAATTTGGTTGACTATAAAGCAATCATTTCCGGTCTTTTGGCCGAAACAAACTACACGGTTTCTTTGAAAATTGACGGTTTCCATAAGTTGATCGGTGAAACGGAATGCACTTATTCTACTCCTCAAAAGACCGTGATTAAAGACTTAACAGTTCTGAACGGTATAGAAGAAGGAACAGCAGAGGTTTCTTATCAACTGGATGGCCCGAAGGACGGTAACTGGACAGTTGCATTCCACGCACAGGATGAAGAACCTATTATCGCAAGCGCAACGGATGGTAAAGCCACAGTCAGCGGCCTAACTTCCGGCAAAACTTACACTGTTACGCTCTCCAGCAGCGCTCCACTGTATATGGACGAGCATGTTCAATTGACGTTCACCCCCGGTCCCTCTATTAAACCTATTAATCCGCATATTGTATCCAGCATTGATGGAAAGCTGACTGTAGCATGGTATATTCCTGAAAATACCGGTAATGCCTCTTGGGTCGTTCGTTGCTATAACAATGAAGGCTATGATGAGACAATAGTTGTAAATGAAGGCACAGCAAGTTTTAATGTCCCTGATGATAAGAAGGCGTATACAGTAGAAGTTTCCGCCCAGGGACAGGCCGCAAAGGAAACCTTGCAAGTTTCTGAAAATGCAATTACTCTCTCTGATTTCAGCATTGACACTTCCCTTCCCGGAAGAATTACGCTGAATTGGACTGCAAGCGCAGATGTGCCTGATGGCGGCTATATCGTGAGCTATACTGTTGATGGTGTGCAAGTAAAAGAAACAATTGCAGCAAGCGGCAATTCTCTTACTCTTCTCAGCGCTGTTCCCAATGCAGATCACACATTCACGTTTGCATCCAGCAACGGGACGAGTATCCTTAGCGCACCCATTACTGTTAAGGCAACCGGCGAAGATCCTTTCAGTGCTTTCGGTGTCAAAGCAGGAAATATGCGCTTTAACCTCTGTCCTCGGCCCACCAAGGCCAATTGGTCTTACAAGGATGTAAAGGCATCTGCTTATACAACTACGTTTACCGCAGGCCAAAAGGCAGGCGTTGCTGCACGAATTCTCTCCAGATATTACACTTCTGACGAAGTTGTTGCCACTGTATATGTTTTTAAGAACACAGATGGAGCAATCGTGCACTCTTGCTCCACCGAGCAGGAGTGGGGCGATATGTGGTCCAACGGCTACGGCGCCCTTGATATCCCCAGTATGCCTGAACTTCCCGGCGCTTACAAGTTAGATATGTATATCGACGGTGGACTTGTATTCCAGACCAAAGTAACAATTAAATAGAAAAAATGGCAGGAATTATCCTGCCATTTTTTCTGATTTTTGAAAGAATTTTATGAATTATACTTGCAAACAGCAATTTGTAGTGGTATACTATCATAAATTGATTTCGGAGGCCGCTGGTATGACTGCTAATAAGGCAAATGCATACTTTTACTTTGGCTACTATTACTTTTATTTTTTGGAAAAGTAATAGCGATTTGTGTTGCCGTAAATCAAGCAAAGGCATAGGATATAATTGCCGCACAGAATCGCATTCTGTGCGGTATTTCTTTTAGGAGATGATAGTATGATCGCAATACTAAAAAAAGGAACTACAAATGAACAGAAAGAACACCTGATTTCTTGGCTCAGAAATTTGAATCTTGATGTTCATATTTCTGATGGTGAGCAAGTTACAGTTCTTGGACTCGTTGGCGATACCAGCCGGGTAGATATTGATCTTCTGACCAGTCTGGAGATTGTGGATTCTGTTCGCCGCGTATCCGAACCGTTTAAGCAAGCAAACCGAAAATTCCACCCCAATGATACAATTGTAGATGTGGCCGATATCAAGGTTGGCGGCGGCTACTTTGTAAGCATTGCCGGGCCATGCTCTATTGAATCAGAGGAACAAATTGTAGATGTTGCAAAGGCTGTTCAAGCCGCTGGTGCACACATTTTAAGAGGCGGCGCATTTAAACCCCGCACTTCTCCTTACGCATTCCAAGGTCTGAAAGATACCGGTATTAAAATGCTCTTAAAAGCAAAACAGGAAACCGGCATGCCTATTATTACAGAGATAATGAACATACGGGCATTAGACCTCCTTGAAGATGTGGACATCATCCAGGTTGGAGCAAGAAATATGCAGAACTTTGACCTTCTTCAAGAGTTAGGAAAAACAAAGAAACCTATTCTCCTGAAAAGAGGTCTTGCCAATACGTTGCAAGAACTGCTGATGAGCGCTGAGTATATTATGAACGAAGGTAATGAAAATATCATTCTTTGTGAAAGAGGCATTCGCACCTACGAAACATATACAAGGAACACCCTGGATGTATCTGCCGTTCCTGTACTTCATGAACTGTCCCACCTGCCCGTGATTGTCGATCCCAGTCATGCAACAGGTAAGGCCGCCCTTGTTCCCTCTATGGCCCTGGCAGCAACCGCTGCAGGAGCAGACGGCATAATGGTTGAAGTCCATAACAACCCTGCCTGCGCCCTTTGCGACGGCGCCCAATCCTTAACCCCAAATCAGTTTGCTGACCTCAGTTACAATTTACAAAGAATTCGGGAGGTCATTCGATGAACGTAGGCATTTTGGGCCTTGGCCTAATAGGAGGTTCCCTTGCACGGGCCTATGCAAAAGCAGGGCACAAAGTGCTTTGTCACGATAGTGACAATAACATTCTGGATTTTGCAATGCTGTCAGGCGTTGTACATGGTCATCTGAATAAGGACACAATTTCCGGCTGCGATTTAATTCTATTAGCGATTTTTGCAAAGGGCAGCGGTGATTGGCTGGAAGATAATGGCCAGTATGTTTCTTCCAATGCTCTCGTGATGGATTGTTGCGGCATTAAAGAAGAAATCTGTAACAGATGTTTCCCCATTGCAGAGAAATTTGGTTTTACCTTTATTGGCGGACATCCGATGGCCGGATCCCACAAAAGCGGTTTTAAGTACAGCCGGTCCAATTTGTTCCAGGGTGCGCCAATGGTTCTTGTGCCACCTAAATTTGACGATCCTGAACTGCTGCAAAAGGCGGAGGATGCTTTATCTCCCTGCGGATTTAAGTCCTTTTCCATCACAACTGCGCAAGAGCACGATGAGATGATTGCATTCACTTCCCAAATGCCTCATATCGTGAGCAACGCGTATATTAAATCTCCCACTGCAAAGATGCACAAAGGCTTTTCTGCCGGAAGTTATAAAGATTTGACTCGAGTTGCATGGCTTAATCCTGCTATGTGGGCAGAACTGTTTCTATCTAACAAAGAGAATGTACTAAAGGAACTGCAGTATTATATTCAGAGTCTGCGGGCCTATGAAGATGCAATTACAGAAAACGACGAAGTTGCGTTGATCGCTCTGCTGGATGAGGGCAGAAAGCGCAAAGAGGAGGTAGACGGATGAATACCGTCACTGTCAGTAACTCAAAAACCTATCACATACATATTGGAAATAATCTTATCTCCCGGGTTGGGGAGTACCTGCCCCAAATTATCAAGGGAAACAAAGTTTTGATTATTTCTGACAGTAACGTTTGGCCCATCTATGGGGAGGCTGCCAGATGCGCCTTGCTAAGTAATGGGTACTGTGTGTTTGACTATGTTATTCATGCCGGAGAGCATAGTAAGTCTGGTGAAAATTACTTAAAAATCCTTAGCTATGCTGCTGATCAGCAGTTAACTCGGGCAGACTGTATTATTGCATTGGGTGGTGGCGTTGTAGGTGACCTGGCGGGATTTGTTTCTGCCACGTATCTGAGAGGCATTGCTTTTGTTCAAATTCCGACTACCCTACTGGCAATGGTGGACTCCTCTGTCGGCGGTAAAACAGCTATAGATCTTCCAGAGGGCAAAAATCTTGTGGGCGCATTTTATCAGCCCGACCTCGTATTGTGTGATTTGAACGCATTGGACACACTCCCTGAGAGCATTTTTATTGATGGCTGCGCAGAAGTTATCAAATATGGCATTCTCTTTGATAAACCTCTATTTGAACACCTGCAAGAATTTGGTCTGCAATTTAACCGCACAAGTGTAATTACACGTTGTATAGAATTAAAGCGTGATATTGTAAACCTTGATGAGCGGGACTTGGGTGTGCGGCAACTATTAAATCTTGGCCACACAATTGGCCATAGTATTGAGTCAAACAGCATCTATTGTATCTCGCACGGAAAAGCAGTGGCGATAGGTACAAATCTGATTACTGCTTGTGCCGCATCTGCTGGTTTTTGCACGAAAGACACTTATTTGAAAATACATAGTGTTTTGTGCAAGTTTGGCTTGCCTACGCAATCACTTTACACAGCCCATGCCCTCGCAGATTCTGCCCATCATGATAAAAAGCGGAATGCCAATACCTTATCCCTTATTATTCCCAAAGATATTGGAGAATGTATTATCCATCCCTACCCTATTAGCGATCTCGAAACCTTTATAAAGGCTGGACTAACCTATGAAGATCAAAGTTGTTCCCGGTAAGTTGTCGGGGTCTATTCAAGCTATATCCAGCAAATCCCAGGCCCATAGAATGCTGATATGCGCTTGCTTATCTAATAATCCTTGCAAAATCCATTGTCCTGACTCCAATGAGGATATTGATGCCACTGTTTCTTGCTTAAATGCACTTGGGGCTGAAATCGTACGCGAAAATGCACATTTTAACGTCACTCCAATTACTACTGTTCCTTGTGATGCTACACTTGATTGCAGAGAAAGCGGCTCCACATTGCGTTTCCTACTGCCACTGGCTGGAGCCTTAGGTGTAAACACAACCTTCCTTTTGCGAGGCAGACTTTCCAAGCGACCTTTAAGTCCTCTTTGGGAAGAGATGGAACGAATGGGCTGTAATTTGTGCCGTCCTACTGAAAACACCATTCTGTGTACGGGCAAGCTGACTCCCGGAGAGTATTTTATTGATGGTGGCGTTTCCAGTCAATTTATTACCGGCCTTCTATTTGGCCTTTCTATTATGCCTAGTAAATCAGCCTTGCATATTACCGGAACACCGCAGTCAAAACCATATATTGATATTACAAAAGATGTGTTGTATTCCTTTGGCGTAAGCACAGATAACAACCAAATTTACGGCTGCTATCCCTTTAACGGGCCCAATTACCTTTCCGTTGAAGGTGATTGGAGCAATGCCGCATTTTTTCTCGTTGCAAACGCACTTGGGAGCAATATTGAAATTACCAACTTGAACCCAGATAGTTTCCAGGGTGATAGAGAAATTGTAAAATTAGTCTCCTGTTTAGAAACCAATACAGCTATTGATGTAGCGCAAATCCCAGATTTAATGCCAATTTTAAGTATCCTTTCCGCAGCAAAAAATGGCGCTGTATTCAAAAATATTCAACGCCTTCGTCTGAAAGAATCAGATCGTGTCCATTCAGTGCAGAAAATGCTTCATAACATGGGAATACAAACGGAAGAAACAGAAGATCGTTTTACTGTTTATCCCGGTCAATTTCAGCCATGTACTGTAGACTCATTTAATGATCACCGTATCGCGATGTCTGCTGCAATTGCAGCTACAGTCGCAACAGGCCCAATCCAAATTACAAACGCACAATGCGTTAACAAATCCTACCCTGCTTTTTGGCAGGACTTTGCAAATTTAGGAGGCAACTATGAGCAATTGGAAGGGTGAAAACCTACAATTATCTATATTCGGACAGTCTCATGGCCCATCTATTGGTATGACACTAACCGGTGTGCCTGCAGGATATTCTATAAATATGGATGCTCTACAAGCTTTTCTAAATCGCAGAGCACCTGGAAATGACCCCTATTCCACACCAAGGAAAGAACAGGACAAGCCGGAATTTCAGTCAGGCTTGCTGGATGGTCAAACTTGTGGAGTCCCTCTTTGCGCTGTTATCCATAACACGAACGCACGTTCAGCAGATTATGCAAATCTTTGGGAATGTCCTCGTCCCGGCCATGCTGACTACACTGCGCAAATCAAGTACGGAAAGAGTCATGACATCGCTGGAGGCGGTCATTTTTCTGGTAGATTGACAGCACCAATTTGTGTTGCAGGAGGCATGTGCATTCAATGGCTGAATGAGATAGGCATCCAGATTACCGGCCATATCAGCGCTATTGGTGGGGTTAAAGATATTCCATACTGTTCTGATGGCGTTAACCCCAATGTTACATTCCCAAATTCCCGTTTTCCTGTTTACGATCAAAACAGTAGCGAGCAAATGCGTGAAAGAATTGCCTGTGCCAAAGCAGACGGTGACAGCGTTGGCGGCATCATTGAGTGCATTGTAACAGGTTTACCTACCGGAATCGGCGGTCCGTTGTTTGAGGGTTTAGAAGGCCGCCTTTCTCAAGTACTCTTTGGTATCCCTGCTGTTAAAGGCGTTGAATTTGGCAGCGGTTTTGATGCTGCAGCCATGTTAGGCAGCCAAAATAACGATGAATTTATCATGGATAATGGAAAAGTAAAGACGCTATCCAATAATGCCGGTGGACTTTTAGGAGGCATTACAAACGGTATGCCCCTCACCTTCCGTGTTGCTATCAAGCCCACACCGTCTATTGCAAAGGCTCAGAAAACAGTAAATCTTCGTACAATGGAAAACGCCACTATCGAAGTTAAAGGCCGGCACGACCCATGTATCGTCCCCAGGGCTGTGCCTGTGGTTGAGGCTGCAGCAGCTATTGTCTTATTCGATGCAATTTTGCCCAAGTCCTAAAGGAGATAAATTATGAATATTGATTCGCTCAGAGAAAAAATAGATTGCATTGATGACGAACTGGTTCGCCTGATTGTGGAGCGTATGAAAATTGCAAAGCAGGTTGCAGAATACAAAAAGACAAACAACTTGCCAATTTATGTTCCCGCCCGCGAACGAGAAAAGCTCAAGGATGTTGCTGCAAAAGCAGGAGACGGAATGGACGGCTACATCCGTTCCCTGTATTCCATGATTTTCGAAATTAGCAGAAGCTATCAATCCAAGTGTAATAACAAGGAGACACCCTTGTTTAAGCGTGTTACAAATTCGATTGAAAATACGCCAAAATTGTTCCCACAGGCACCTATGGTTGCTTGCCAGGGTGTAGAGGGCGCCTATTCTCAAATTGCCTGCGAACGTATGTTTAAGTCCCCAAGCATCATGTATTTCAAGAACTTTGATGGTGTATTCCAGGCGATCGACAAAGGATTGTGCCAATATGGTATTCTACCTATTGAGAACTCTACTGCAGGTTCTGTTAAGAAGGTATACGATCTGATGATCCATCATAATTTTTCCATCGTTCGTACCTTTAGACTTAAAATTGACCACAATCTATTGGCTTTGCCGGGCACTAAAATGGAAGACATTAAAGAAATTTACTCTCATGAGCAAGCAATCAACCAGTGCTCCGACTTCCTCAAAACACTACCCGGAGCAAAAATCATCCCTGTAGAAAATACGGCTATTGCCGCCAGCTTGGTAGCAAGTTCCGATCGACGGGATATCGCTGCCATTTCCAGCAAGAATTGTGAGGAGCTTTACGGCCTTAATTCCTTAGTCGATTCCATTCAGGATAAGGGAAATAATCGCACACGCTTTATATGCATCAGTAAGAATTTAGAAGTGTACCCCGGCTCTGATAAGACTAGCATTATGATGATTCTTCCTCATAAGCCTGGTGCACTTTACCGGGTGCTTGCTCGCATGTATGTACTCGGAATCAATGTTATTAAACTGGAATCCCGTCCCATTCCTGACAGAGATTTTGAGTTTATGTTCTATTTTGATTTGGAGACATCTATCTATTCAGCCGAATTTGTCCAACTCATTTGCGAACTGGATGATATGTGCGAAGAGTTTAAGTATTTAGGCAGTTACTGCGAGGTGGTTTAATGCATTACGGTCTGCTGGGTCAAAAGCTGTCCCACAGTTACAGCCCTCAAATCCATAGTGCTTTTGGCGGATATAACTACGAGTTAATGCAGGTTGAACCAAGTGATCTTGAGGCGTTTATGCTGGCTGCAGATTTTTCAGGTATAAACGTAACGATTCCCTATAAGAAGGCAGTTCTCCCCTATTGTAACTCTTTATCACCGCAGGCCGCCCGTTTGGGGGCCGTAAATACCATCGTAAAGCAACCCGATGGTACACTATGGGGACATAATACTGATTACTTTGGCTTTCAGAAAATGGTAAGCATTTCCGGCCTTTATGTTCAAAACAAGAAAGTGCTTGTTCTTGGCAGCGGTGGCGCCGGTGTTACAGCTTCCACTGTTCTTTCAGACCTGGGTGCAGAGGTTATAGTAATCTCACGTAACGGAGAAAATAACTATGGAAATCTGCATTACCACACTGATGCCTCTGTAATTGTCAATGCTACACCTGTTGGAATGTACCCAAATAACGGTACTGCTCCTGTTTCATTATCCGGATTTCCGAAGTTGGAAGGTGTTTTAGACCTAATCTACAACCCTTCAAAAACAGAACTGCTCCTGCAAGCGGAAGCAAGAAATTTAATTGCCGTTAATGGCCTATATATGCTGGTTGCTCAGGCAAAAGAAAGTGCAGAATACTTCAGTGGAACGAAAATCGCTGACGAAAAAATAACGAATGTATATAACAGCCTAAAACGGCAAATGGAGAACATCATTCTAATTGGTATGCCAGGCTGCGGAAAATCAACCATAGGAACTCTCCTTGCTAAGGCTACAAGCAGGCAATTTATAGATACCGATCAATTGATTATCGATCGCGTTGGTATGCCAATCCCATTGTTTATGGAAAAGTATGGATTGGATAAATTCAGGCAGGTAGAAACTGAAGTAATTGGCGATACTTGCAAAAAATCAGGCCTTGTGATTGCCAGCGGTGGTGGCTGTGTGACCCGCGAAAAGAATTACAATCTACTTCGCCAAAACGGAAGTGTTATCTGGATTAAACGGAACATTGAACATTTACCAACTGAAGGTCGTCCTCTCTCACAAAAGAACAGTTTGCAGGATATGTACGAGGCCCGCAGGCCCCTTTATTCCTGTTTTGCAGATTATTCTATTAACAACATCACAACACCGGAAGAAGCCGCTAAAGCCATACTGAGGGCGTTGGAGGGAGATTAAATGAAACTCTTGATTATTAACGGACCGAATATCAATATGCTCGGGATTCGGGAACCGGAAGTATATGGTAACAGAACTTATCAAAACCTTTTGGATACGATTAACCAATATGCAGATACAAATGGCATAAGCATTACTTGTTTTCAATCAAATCATGAGGGTGCTATTGTCGACTGTATTCAGCAGGCATACGGAATGTATGACGGTATTGTAATCAATCCTGCTGCATATACCCACACATCCGTCGCGATATTAGACGCACTGAAAGCAGTGTCCCTTCCTGCTGTTGAGGTTCATATTTCTGATGTAGACAGTCGGGAAGCATTCCGGCAAATCTCGTATGCAGGTCTTGCCTGCGAGAAAACAATTAAGGGTCAGGGATTTGACGGTTACTGTCAGGCTATGGCTTACCTGAAAGCTAAATATGAAAAATAGCGGTTGCACTTGCAACCGCTATTTTTCATATATCAGTGTCTTACCGTCAGAGCGCACAGTACCGTCAAGATACCTTGCAACATCTTTATATACTCTGAAGCCGCAATTCATATGCAGATTCATCGAAGCATGATTATTGCAATGAACATGGCTGTATATTGGGATTTTCCCCTGTAGGCTGCACGTACTGACAAGGAACGCAAGAAGCCTCTTGCCATACCCTTTTGCGCGATAGTCCGGTCTTGTTTCGAGGGCAGATAGTAGGTACCCATCATTGAAAGGCTCAATTCTTCCAGCGGAAATGTACGAAGAATTTTCTTCAAAAACAAAATATACTGCACCGTTTTGCTTGAAAAAGGTCTGCCGTAAATAATCTTCAAAATCTCGCTCTGCCAGATACTTTTGCATTGTAGCGGATTCATACGGGTAAAGGATGGCGCCCTTTTGTATATTTCCTTCTTCATACACCCGCATAAGTTCATCAAAATTCAATTCTGACATGCTATAAAAACACAAGTTCACAACAACAAATCTCCGTTTTGTGTTGATGTCCAAATTGGAAAGAAAACCCGTTTTTTAAACAAAAAGTTGGGGAATTCGGTTTCCATAATTCATCTTTTCATTAAAATCAGCGGACTTATTCACACATTCCACAAGGTTATCCACAAGGCAGTCAATTCAATTTTTAGGTATTTCTTTTAAATTGACAGTTAAACTCGGTAGATAATCCAACAAATCATCGTCAATAAAAACAAATATTACCGGTCAACATAAATTCGGAAAAGCAAGCATAAAATTCGGGGAGTTTTGAGGCAAAAAGTTAAGAAAATGTCTCTTTTGTCAAATTGTTTCCCCAAGAATAGATTTTGTTGCATAGGCATTCAAATCCATGCCAGCAATGTTTCCTGCAAGAAATTCATAATAGGCCTGCGCACCAATCATAGCGGCATTGTCTCCACAAAGATATATCGGTGGCATATACAGCTTTGCTCCTAACTTATCTGCAGCAATTTGCATATCTTTCCTAATTTGGGAATTCGCTGCAGCACCACCTGCAACAGCCACATTTTTATAGCCGGTTTTCTCAAGAGCCATAACTACGCGAGGTACAAGGGTGTCTGCAACAGCTTTACTAAAACCGGCGCAAAGGCTTGGAACATCCAGTTCCTCCCCCACTTGCTCCGCGTGATGAATTAAATTCAGCGCGGCAGTTTTTAGTCCCGAAAAACTCATATCATAAGGGTTGGCACCGGGTTTTGAGCGTGGCAGAACGCATTTATCTGCGTTGCCTGTTTGAGATACTTTGTCTAAGGCGCTGCCGCCCGGATATGGCATATTGAGAACGCGAGCCACCTTATCGAAGCACTCCCCTGCTGCATCGTCCAGAGTGGTTCCGAGAATTTCCATTTTAGTGTAATCTTGTACATCGACAATCATTGTGTGTCCTCCGGACACAACCAAACACAGAAACGGCGGCTTCAACTCAGGAAAAGCAATATAATTTGCTGCAATGTGGCCGCGAATGTGGTGAACAGGTATCAGTGGTTTATTCAATGCCAATGCAGCCGCCTTAGCAAAATTTACACCAACGAGTACCGCACCGATCAAACCCGGTGCATAAGTGACAGCAACAGCATCAATATCAGAGCGTTTCAAATCGGACCGGGCAAGCGCCTGGTCAGCCAGTCCATAAATGGCTTCAATATGCATTCTTGATGCGATCTCCGGCACAACGCCACCGTAAATACTATGCAAGTCCACCTGTGATGCGATACAGTCAGCCAACACTGTTCGGCCGTCTTGCACGACACTAACAGCAGTTTCGTCGCAGGACGACTCTACGGCAAGTATTTTCATTTAGCCAACTCCTTTCGCATAATATATGCATCCTCGCGAGGGTTACGGTAATACCCGGGTCTTCTACCTACAACATCAAATCCTATTTTGCTGTAAAGGCTAATGGCGCTTTCGTTGGAAACTCTTACTTCCAAACTCAAACTGACTACACCTTTCTTCACAAGCGATGCATTCAGCATACGTATTAGCTCCTGGCCTATTCCCCGATTGCGGTAGTCAGGATGGACTGCAATATTCATCATATCAGCACCATCCAGCACGCTTTGTGAGCCAACATAGCCACAAACTACACCATTTTCCACTGCAACAATCCAAGTAGATAATGGGTTTACAAGTTCTGATGCAATTGAGCGGACGCTCCAAGGATCACGAAAACAAATCTTTTCCAGCTCCGCAATTGCCTCAATATGGCATTCATCCATTTTAAGATATTCCATTATTTTGCCTCATACCAACTGTTTCCCCACTTCGCCTCAGCAATGAGCGGCACCGAAAGTTTTGCTGCCTGCTCCATTTCGTTGCTTATAAGGTTTGCCACCAGGGGAGCAATTTCTTCGGGACATTCCACAATCAATTCGTCGTGAACCTGCAATATAAGTTTCGCTTCGGGATATTGCTCTTGTAAAGCCTTATCCACCTTCACCATCGCAAGTTTAATAATATCAGCAGCTGTACCCTGGATAGGTGTATTCAAGGCTATTCTTTCTGCACCTTGACGAATATTGAAATTACTGCTTTTCAGTTCCGGGATGCTCCGTTTTCTTCCGTATAGGGTCTGTGTATAGCCAATTTGACGTGCATTTTCTACTACATCGTGCATATAACTGCGGACACCCTGGTAGTTGTTCAAATACGAATCGATATACTCTTTTGCCTGATAACGCGCAACGCCAATGTCTTCTGCCAGTGAAAATTCAGATATTCCATAGACAATTCCAAAGTTGACAGCCTTGGCATGTCTTCTTTGTAAAGGTGTAACCTCATCCTGTCCTACACCAAAGACTTGAGATGCAGTAGCGGTGTGAATGTCTTGTCCATCAATAAATGCGCGACGCATAACGTCATCATTAGCAATATGAGCAAGTACACGAAGTTCAATCTGGCTGTAGTCTGCATCCACCAACACATAACCGGGTTTCGGTATAAACATTTTGCGAATTTCAGCGCCTAAATCTGTACGGACAGGAATATTCTGCAAATTGGGTTCTGTTGAGGATAGGCGGCCGGTAGCCGTTACTAAATTCTGGAAGGTGGTGTGAATGCGCCCATCCGCCGCAATAGCATTGGTTAACCCTTCTGCATAGGTGGAATTCAATTTGGTAAGCATCCGGTAATCCATAATTGCTGGAATGATTGGATGTTTTCCTTTCAATTTTTCCAGTACATCTGCATTGGTTGAGTAACCGGTCTTTGTCTTCTTAATGGGTGGCAATCCTAACTTTTCAAAGAGCAACTGTCCTAATTGCTTTGTTGAGTTAATATTGAAAGGCTCTTCCGCATAGGTAAAAATCATTCTCTCACAAGCGGCAATCCTATCTGACAACATTATTCCAAACTGCGCAAGCTGCTGCGCATCAATCGCAACGCCCTGCTTTTCCATTTTATATAGCACGGTACACAGTGGGAATTCGATCTGTGTGTAGAGATTCCACATGCCCTCAGCAGTAAGCGCATCGCTTAGAATGCCTCTCAAATTCCAAATGATTTCAGCGCAAGCACAAGGATCTGAATCTTCCACATTTTTACCGAAATAGGTAGTCGCAAGTTTAGATACAGGATAATCGGTCTGGGAAGGATTAAGATTGTATGCAGCAAGTGCTGTATCGAAAATAAAGTTCCCATGAGGCAGTCCAAGAGAGTCAAGAAGGTGCAAAGTGGATTTTAAGTCATGGCAAATAATAGATTTCGCTCCACTGATCACATCTTCTGCGCCAAACGCTTCCATTGGTGTGAGGGCGCACACGCCAGTATCCCAGGCAATTCCTAAAGACCCATCCGGTGCAATATATAGCGCAATCTCCTTCCCTGCCCCTTCCGGTTGGCTCACAACAGGCAACGCAGCGCACTTGCAAGTTTTTGCCGGATTCTCTTGCAAATTTACCCCACGAAGTCCATATTTATCAATTAGCTTAACAAATTCAAGTTTGGTAAACAGGCTATAAAGGTCTTGTTTATTATAAGGCGCAATGACAGCATCCATTGGCGCAAAATCAATAGGCGCGTTTGTACGAATAGTCGCAAGGTCATAAGAAAGATAAGCACTATCTCTGCCCGCCGCCAATTTTTCACGCAACTTTGGACGGATAGAGGTATCCTCTAAATTAGCATATACGCCGTCTAAAGAGCCATACTTTGTAAGCAGCTCTGTAGCTGTTTTGGGGCCAATGCCGGGAACACCGGGAATGTTGTCAGAAGAATCGCCCATCAGTGCTTTGAGGTCGACCATCTTCTTGGGATCAAAGCCATATTCTTGCCGGAATAGCTCCTCATCATAAATCGTAGCAGTTGTTTGCCCAGGCTTAGAGATGACAAGCCTTACATGAACATTTTTGTCAATCAGTTGCAGACTGTCACGGTCACCTGTTGCAATTACACATTCCCAATCATTATTACTGCAAATTACACTGACTGTGCCGATGACATCGTCTGCCTCCCATCCCTGGCATTCATAAACAGGGATGTTCATTGCTCGCAATACTTCCTTCATAATTGGCATTTGCTGGGCAAGTTCCTCCGGCATACCATGTCTCGTTGCCTTGTATCCGTCATATTGCATATGACGGAATGTGGGACCATGCAGGTCAAACGCAACACAGACAGCATCCGGCTGAACATCCTTTTCCATCCGATCAAGAATGTTCAAAAAACCGAATATGGCATTGGTATACAGCCCATCCCGGGTTGTTAGAAGTTTCACTCCATAAAAGGCCCGGTTAATAATGCTGTTACCATCCAAAATTAAAAGTTTCATACTTTTCTCCACTTAGTACCCTGGGGGGTATCAATGATTTCGATGCCCTTCGTCTTCAAAAGGTCACGAATTCTATCGGCCTCGGCAAAGTTCTTTTCCTTCTTTGCCCGAGTTCGCGCAAGCACAAGTCCATCAATCTCCGGATCAGCAGCGTCCGCTGCCTCCTGTGCCTGCTTATTGCGAAGATCTTCTGCTTTCTTCAGCAAATCAAGGCACAAGACTCGATCAAAGTCTGCCAAAGCTGCCAACTTGGTCGCATCATTCGTCTTGGCTTTAAGAACATCGTATACAGCAGTAACCGCAAGAGATGTGTTCAGATCGCCGTTCAATGCACCAATAAAACGGTCTTTAAGTGCATTAAATGCACTTTCATCAATGTCCGTGCCGGGGGTCAATGTGGCAATCTTTGCTATTAACTTCTCATAAGTCTGTGCGGCATTGTCGAGGTTTTCCCAGCTAAATACGAGATTTCTCCGGTAGTGGCTTTGCAAGCAGAATAGTCTATATGCCATAGGGTCGTAGCCCTTACTTTCCAGCAGGCTCACTGTGAGGAACTCACCTTTGGATTTAGACATTTTTCCTGTATCAGTGTTCAGGTGATGCACATGGAACCAATAATTGCACCATTTGTGGCCGAAATAACTTTCAGACTGTGCAATTTCGTTTGTATGGTGAGGAAATGCATTGTCAATACCGCCGCAATGAATATCCAGATCTTCTCCCAAGTATTTCTGACAAATTGCAGAACATTCAATATGCCAGCCGGGATAACCAACCCCCCAGGGGGACTCCCATTTTAAGGCTTGATCTTCAAACTTGGATTTAGTGAACCACAATACAAAATCGTTACGGTTTCGCTTATTGGTATCCTCCTCGACGCCCTCCCGAACACCAACAGCAAGGTCTTCTTCATTATGGTCATTGAAAACATAATACTTATCCAATTTGGATGTATCAAAATACACATTTCCACCGGCGATATAGGCAAAACCTTTTTCAAGCAAGGTAGCAACCATTTGAATGAACTCTGCAATACAGCCGGTTGCAGGTTGTATAATATCCGGCTTCTTAATATTCAGTTTATCACAATCAGCAAAGAATGCATCGGTGTAATACTGAGCGATTTCCATGACGGATTTATTCTCTCTTTTGGCACCCTTTAGCATTTTATCTTCACCGGTATCTGCATCCGATGCCAAGTGTCCAACATCCGTGATATTCATAACGCGCTTTACGTTATAGCCAAGGTAGCCAAGCGCCTTCTCAAGCACGTCCTCCATAATATAAGTTCGCAGATTACCGATATGCGCGAAATGGTATACTGTAGGTCCGCAGGTGTACATTTTAACAACATCAGGATGATTAGGAACAAACAGTTCCTTTTTGTGGCTTAATGAATTATAAAGATACATAATTAACCTCCAAATAGCAAAAAATCCTCTTGCGCCAAAGCACAAGAGGCGAATTGAAAACTCGCGGTTCCACTCTCATTTATCACTTAAAGTAAATTCACTCCCGGGTGCACTTTCACGATGCTGCCACCATCGGGCTTACAGCCAATGGCCCGATTCTCTGAAAGATGGCGTTCGCTCGTTACTCTTCCCGTTCACTGTGATATTAAGTTGTGATTATTTTACCATTAAAATCCTCCCTTTGTCAAGAATTATGGTAAATTAAGTTTCTATTCCCCGTTGCCATATCTACTGCCATATGATAAAATCAAGTAAAGGAGGCGAGCATTATGCAGAAAATATTAGGAATTGTACTGTGTATTGTATTTGTGCTTTGTATGACCGCCTGCCAGGTTTCTAACGGACCGTCTGCACAAGCAACCCCCAACCCTTCTATATTGCCCTCATCGCCAAATAGCGGTGAAGATGCCCCTCTGCAGGCATTCTACGCTATAAGCACCCCTGCAGAAACAGAATACCTTTACCACGAAAACGGGACCGTCCTGTTTGAATATGCATATCAACATATTCAAATTCAGATTGCTGATGCTCTTGTATCGGATAAAATCGCTCTTGATTTTCTTAGCCGCATTGATAGTACAAGAGCAAATGCAGATATGATTGCGCATCAGGCTGAAGTTAGTTACGATGGAACTTCTGCCTGGTCACCATATAAATATCATGTCTATTACAGTCCTACCCGTGTGGATCAAGGAGTAATCAGTCTTTTTGGAACAAGAACCATCTTTACAGGCGGTGTGCACCCGGAGCAAAGTTGCTTGTCTGTCAGTTATGATGCCACCAATGGCAATTATCTAACCCTCGGCAGTATCCTCAGCCACGTCGACAAAAAGGCTGACATTTGCGACCTTGTATTAGAAGAACTGAATAAGGTGTATTATCAATACGCACTTTTTGACGGATATGAAGATGTTGTTCAAGAACGCTTTTTGGTTGATGAAAGTACGGATGAAGCTTTTTACTTCACCAATACGGGGCTTTGCTTCTACTTTTCTCCTTATGAATTAGCCCCCTTCTCTACCGGCATAGTTTCTATTGAAATTCCTTATGCAAAACTTCCCGGCATTCTAAATGATGCCTATTTCCCGGATGAATATCAACCCTCCACTGGGGTGCTAATTGCTGAACACGCAGAATTTGCAGATACTGCTCTGTTCTCCCAAGTAATGGAAATTGTTCTCCATCCCCAAGGGGAGCAGGTTTTACTTTACTCAGACAAGACTGTACGGTATTTAGCAATTACAAAAGGCAGTTGGACACCGGACGGTTTATACTTTCAGCCTGACTATGTCATTTTCCGCGCTACCGGTGTCAGCGCACAAAAAGCAGCTGCAATCAGAATGACAATTCCTGAGATTCTTCCTGAATTGATGGTCTCTTATGAAACATCTGACGGCACCAAGAATTTCTATATTTCAAAGAACGGTGAAAATGGTTCTATCATGCTTTTGCCGGCAGAGTAATCATATCCCACGACTCTATGTCGTGGGATATTTGATATATTGATGCTTATACTGTTCTGTCAGTATAGTGAGTTCCTTTGAAAGACCGATAAGTGCAATTAGATTAGGAATAGCCATCAATGCATTGACAATCTCAGCGAGAATCCATACTGCCCCGGTACCAAGAATTGCGCCCAAAATAACCGATGCTGACTGAATAAAAGAGAAAAGTCTCCACGCATTTTTCCCAAAAAGAAATTGAGCGCAGCGAAGCCCATAAAGCCCCCAACCAAAAATTGTAGCGATTGCAAATGCGCATAAACATAGAGCTAAAGGAATACATATCCATTCCCCACATACTGCCGTAAATGCGTCAATTGTCACACGCGGTCCATACTCATATCCGTATGGTATTGAAACGCCGCTTGTTAATATTACTAATGCCGTTAAAGTACAAATAATAATCGTATCTATAAATACTTCCATAATTCC